>TARA_R110000851_G_scaffold81391_1_pt1 | contig 10322 bp, 8 predicted proteins | sample TARA_R110000851 | Tara Oceans TARA_R110000851 (sample SAMEA4397627) | marine metagenome | biome: Polar Biome; feature: [DCM] deep chlorophyll maximum layer (ENVO:01000326); material: water (ENVO:00002006), including particulate matter (ENVO:01000060) such as... | depth 17 m | reverse complement strand
CCAGCCATAAATTCTATGAAATCTGTATATCAAAGAGCATTTATTTTTTTTTCTTGCTTGTTGAAACAATATTCAACAATTATTAATATAAAGTTATTTGTAGAGGTAACTGGTGAATTAACATTGTTTAACCAGTTGTTTTAAAAAGGTTTAACAAAAAAATCCAGTTCTGAAAAACAAAACTGGATCTTGAATACATTTAAAAAATATTATCTGTTTACCCCTTGCTGAGAAATCCAACGAACGTATTCAGCTTTATTTCGGTTGTGTTGTGCTAAAGTTTTTGCAAATTTGTGGTAGCCAAAACGCTTTGTATTGGCTACAAAATAATAGTAGTCATGCTTTTCATAATTTAGCACGGCGTCGATAGAAGAAATATCGGGCATTGCAATAGGCCCTGGAGGGACGCCAGTATATTTATAGGTATTATAGGGGGAATCTAACTCTAAGTCTTTATATAAAACCCGTTTTATAATTTGATCAAAATCGTTTTCAGCTCGTTTTTTAGCATAAATTACGGTTGGGTCTGCTTGCAAAGGCATGCCACGTTCTAGTCTATTTACATAAACACCAGCAACACGTGGTCGTTCTTCCACTTTAGCTGTTTCTTTTTGCACAATGGCTGCCAAAGACATAACTTGAGCGGGGGTTAAATTTAATTTATTTGCTTTTTGGGTGCGACTTTCGTTCCAAAAGCGGTTGTATTCTGTTTTCATTCTATCGCGAAAGGTTTCTGCACTGCTGTTCCAGTAAAATTCATAAGTATTTGGTATGTATAAAGCCAAGGCTGTTTCGTCGGTTTGTTCAGCTTCTTTTAAAAAAACCGAATCTTGCATGGCATGTAACAATGAAATGCTATCGGCTTCAATTTGTCTAGCGATGTTTCCAGCCAAATCTTCCAACCGTTCTTGATTATTAAATTTTACTTCTATTGGAATATTTTTACTGCGAATGGTATTAATAATGTCATTATTATTCATCCCCTTTTTAATAATGAAATGACCGGCCTTTATATTACTTGCATATCCTTTTTTTTGTGCAACAGCAGTAAAGTCGTCCATATCATTTAATAGGGGCTCCAACTCCAAAACCACATCTTGATAGGTAGCATCGGTAGGAATGTAGATATGAGCTTGTTCATTGTTAAACGCCGTATTTGGAGAAAATACCGTGCTGTAAACATACCACGAAAATCCGCCCATAGCAACTAAGCCCAAAAGAACAACGGCCAGTAATATTTTTTTAATGTACATCGTGAATTAATTGATAAAATAGTTCATTTTTATAGTTTTTTCCAGACTTGATCCAATCTTTTTTTATACCACTTTCGGCATAACCAGCTTTTTCGAAAAGTTTTATACTTTGTGTATTGTCTTCGGTAATATTAGCATACAACTGGTGAATGTTCAAGTGTTTTACTGCATATTGGTTAATTAATTGTAAGGCTTCAAAAGCGTAGCCTTTGCCTTTATTTTCTTCTGAAAAGATAATAATACCAACCCCTGCCCTACTGTGTTTAGGGTCAAAATCGAATAGATCTACAAAGCCAATTGCTTCTTCTCTTTCAATAGTACAGATAACTAATCGCAGTTGTTTTACATCGTAAATATCCCGATGTGCATTGTCTAAATACTGCTCTAAAATATGTTTAGAATAAGGTGTTGTAGTATTACTTACCTCCCAGCCATTTTCGTCATTCTCCAAAAGATAGAGAAAGTCTAAGTCTGAACTTTCAAGAGCTCGAAGGTATATTTTTTCTCCTTTTAATGTTGTCATTCCCATTCTCCTTTAAAAACCATCGTGGCAGGACCTTGTAAATGGACATTGGTATATCCATCTTTATTATTTTCAAACGTTACTGTAAGTTTTCCTCCTGGGGTTACTAACTGTATATTATTAGTTTTTGTCAATCCTTTTTTATGCATTGCAATAGCAACGGCTGTAACACCTGTGCCACAAGACAGTGTTTCGTCTTCCACGCCCCGTTCATATGTTCTAACGGAAAAAGTGTTTTCTGAAAGTTGTTCTACAAAATTTATATTAGCTCCTTCTTTTCCGTATGTTTCATTCCGAAGTTTTCTTCCTTCTGAAAATACATCAAAAGTTGAAATACTGTCAACCAATTCAACGTGGTGAGGTGAACCTGTATTCAGAAAAAGATAATTGTCATTCATTTCAATTTCTGAAACATCGTTCATTTTCAACGAAACGGTATTGTTTTCAATGCTGGCGGTGTGCATTCCGTCTATGGCTTTAAATTTGGTTGTATTTTCAACAATACCAAGACTTTTTGCAAAATGAACAATACATCTTCCTCCATTGCCGCACATAGAACTTTCATTTCCATCGGCATTAAAATACACCATTTTAAAATCTGCTGTAGGATGGTTTTCCAAGAGGATTAATCCATCAGCTCCGATGCCAAATTTTCGGTCACAAAGTCTAGCAATCAGTTTGGTATCATTTTTGGATAAAATAGATTGACGGTTATCAATCAAGACAAAATCGTTACCGGTTCCTTGATATTTAAAAAACTGAAATTTCATGGCGACAAAGGTACTAAAAGCTTTTTCGCTATAGTATAGTTAATTCTTGTTAAATACACGTTAAAACTGAAATTTCAGAAAAATATAATCGTCTTTAATCATGTTAGTTAATAATAAAAAATAGTTTAAAATGAAACAGACAATTAGATTAGTAGCTGTTGCGCTGTTTGCCGGCGCTGTTACGTTAGGTGGCTACAAATACTTCGTTGAACCTAACCAAGAAATTACCGTGACCACTTCACACGAAAGTCCCAATAACTTTATCCCTACAAACTTTTCAAACACACCTGTTAGCAGTACCAATGCAGATTTTACCGAAGCTGCTGAAAAAACGGTACATGCGGTTGTTCACGTGAAAAACACAACAATCAGTAAACAACCCACCAATATGATGGAATACTTTAATGGTGGTGGTCAACCTCGAGAAATTGTAGGTGCCGGAAGTGGTGTAATAATCTCGCCCGATGGTTATATTGTGACAAATAACCATGTTATTGCAAATGCTTCTGAACTGGAAGTAACTTTAAATAACAACAAAATTTATAAAGCTAAATTAATAGGCACCGATCCTAAAACCGATATCGCTTTAATTAAGGTTGTCGCCGATGAAGATTTACCTTTCATTCCTTTTGGAGATTCAAACAATGTAAAATTAGGAGAATGGGTACTGGCCGTGGGGAATCCGTTTAATTTAAATTCTACCGTAACTGCTGGAATTATCAGTGCCAAAGCCCGAGATCTTAACCAGTTTGATAGCAATCCGCAGTCCTTTATCCAGACCGATGCTGCCGTAAATCGCGGCAATAGCGGTGGAGCCTTAGTGAATGTTCGAGGCGAATTAATTGGTATTAATACCGCCATAACTTCAGAAACTGGATCGTATGTTGGGTATTCTTTTGCAGTGCCGTCCAATAATGCCCGAAAAGTAATTGAGGATATTATGGAGTTTGGTAATGTACAACGTGCTATTTTAGGCATTCGTGGCGGAACCTTAAACACAAATGTTGCTGACGAGCTAGGTATAAATGAAACACAAGGCGTATATGTAGCAAGTGTAGAAACAGGAAGTGGTGCCGATAAAAGCGGACTAAAGCAAGGTGACGTTATTAAAAAGATGGACGGACTTTCGGTGAGTAAATTCTCCGATCTTTCTGGATATTTAGGTTCTAAACGTCCAAATGATGTGGTTGATGTTTTGATATTACGTAACGGTAAAGAAAAGCACATTCCTGTTACATTGGTAAAATTAGAAACTTTTGAAATAGAAAACCTTGGGTTAGAAGTGAGAAATGCTAATTCAGCCCTTTTAAAACAACGAGGTGTTGATAATGGGGTTATTGTTTCAAAAGCATTAAGTAAAGATATGGCTCGCTATAATCTAGAGGGAATTGTTATTACTAAAATAAATGACGAAGTAATAGAGGATATAGACGATGCGAAACGCATAATGAACAATCGTGATTTTAATGCACCTATTAAGATGACGTTTGTAAATCAGCGAGGCGAATTAAACTCATTTATCTTTAGATAGTACATTTGTGATTTTTAAAGAAGCACCCCTTGTAAAACCACGGTTATCCAAGGGGTGTTTGTTTTAGATTAATATTAACTTCCCCAAACCGAAGAAAATACCTATTTTTGCAGCGATTTTTAAACCCTTAAACAACACAACCATGAGCTTTGATGAAGTTTATGAAAAAGAGCTTTCTTTTCAAACCGACCGCCGTAAGGCTTCCGTAGAATTTATTAAGATTATTAGTGACCTTTGGTACGACAAATCTATTGAGTTGGTTCTTTTTCGCAACCAATTAATAGACCGTAACGTAAGTGAAATATTAAACCTTCACGAATATGCGGGCGAATTTGTACAAAAACCAATTTCAATTTTTGATTCTGTTGAAATAGCTCAAGCAATTAAAACCCTTGACGTACCACCAGCAAAATTAGATATAGGAAAACTTACATACGAATATCACCTTGAAGACAACCAGTATGAAAATGCTATTGCTTTTGTAAGTGATAAACTTAAAAACGCAAAGGAAAAAGAAGACATCTCTCCTAAAGATGTTGTGTTGTACGGTTTTGGTCGTATTGGTCGTTTATTAGCTCGAGAGTTGATGACACGTACCGGTCAAGGAAACCAGTTACGCCTACGTGCTATTGTAGTTCGTGGAAATGTAGACCAAACCATTCTTGAAAAAAGAGCTTCTTTATTGCAAAACGATTCTGTTCACGGAGATTTCCCAGGGACAGTTCGTGTAGATATAGAAAACAAAGCCTTGGTAATTAATGGGACGACGGTTCATATCATTTCGGCAAATGCACCAGAAGATATTGATTACACAGAATATGGTATTGAAAATGCTTTAATTATTGATAATACAGGAGCATTTAGAGACCACGAAGCCTTATCTAGACACTTAAAAGCAAAAGGAGCTGCAAAGGTATTATTAACAGCGCCAGGTAAAGGAGTCCCTAATATTGTTCACGGTGTAAACCATACGGAGCATGATCCTGAAAAAGTAGATATTTTCTCTGCTGCTTCATGTACTACAAATGCAATCACACCTGTTTTAAAAGCTGTTGAAGATTCATTAGGCGTGGTTCATGGACATTTAGAAACCATTCACGCATATACTAATGACCAGAACTTGGTTGATAATATGCACAAGAAATACCGAAGAGGTCGCGCTGCTGCCTTGAATATGGTAATTACTGAAACGGGCGCTGGAAAAGCAGTTTCAAAAGCATTGCCTTCTTTTGAAGGAAAATTAACTTCAAACGCAATTCGTGTTCCAGTTCCTAATGGATCGTTAGCAATTTTAAATTTAGAGTTAGAAGCGAAAACATCCGTTGATGGTATTAATTCTATTATGAAGAAATATGCATTAGAAGGTGACTTAGTAGAGCAAATTAAATACTCATTAAGCAACGAACTTGTATCAAGTGATATTGTTGGTTCTTCTGCCCCTTCAATTTATGACAGCAATGCAACTATTGTAACTGAAGATGGTAAGAACGCCGTATTGTACGTTTGGTATGATAATGAATATGGTTATAGCCATCAAGTAATTAGGTTAGCAAAATACATTGCTGAAGTAAGACGGTATACGTATTATTAGCAAAACACTATTTTTTAATAATAAAATCCTGTTGGTAACTCTACAACAGGATTTTTTTTATATTTGAATTTTATTTTTAACATTATTTTATGAAATTATTACTACACCGACTCTTTTTTCTTCAGGTACTATTAATCTGCACAATTTCCTGTTCCTCGGACGATAACAATCCAGAACCCATTCAAATAACAGTAACAGCTTCCGACTTTACAACAACAATGGATGAAAATCCTACGAACGGACAAGTTATTGGCCAAATTGAAGCTAATACTAATGAAGGCGACCTTTCTTTCACCTTATCACAACAACAAAATCCGGCTGGTGCCTTAGCGGTCAATGCAACTTCTGGCGAATTGACCGTAGCAGATGAAACGCTTTTTGATTTTGAAACCAACTCGATTATTACTGCTGTGGTAACAGTGGCCAATGGGGGGATTTTTCAAAACATTGCAGTAGAATTAAATCTACAGGACGTTTTTGAAGAAAAAGTGTATGAAGGTGATGTGATTCTAAACACCCAGAAAGAAGTGGACACCTTTGGAGCCAATGGATACACACGTATTACTGGAACGCTAACTCTTGGTCTGGAAAATAGTACAAACAATATCATTTTGCTCCACCCATTATTAGATCTTATAAAAGTTGATGGCTCTTTACTGGTTCAATTCAATAAAATATTGGAGAATATGGATGGTCTGTCAAATTTAACTTTTGTAGGTAATGACATAGAAATATACCGAAATGATAATCTTAAAAACATTGATGCATTAGAAGGTTTAACACAGATAAACGGCAGATTAATACTTCGAGATAACAATTCATTATTAAACATTGAAGGATTTCAAAATGTAACGTTCATTGAGAGCCACCTTTTTATTGAAGAAAATAATTCTTTAATAAATTTAGAAGGCTTGAACAACATTACCTTTTTAAAGATATTGAGGTTTTATGGCAACAGCTCGTTACAAAATATCAATGCACTATCAAATTTAAAAACGCTACAGTCATTATCTATAAGCAACAACCCACTTCTCTCAAATATTAATGGACTGGAAAAAATAACTTCAAGTTCTATCATACGTATAGCTAACAATGATTTATTAAATAATTTGGAAGGCTTGAAAAACCTACAGATAATTAGTGGAGATTTAATCATTAGCCAAAATGACTTGTTAAATGATTTAGAAGGACTACGTTCATTACAATCTATTGGTGGCACTTTAATTATTAGTACAAATGAAGTATTGACAAATTTAAATGGTCTTAGTAATCTTAACACACTCGGATGGGAATTAAAAGTGTATTTCAACGATTCGTTGTCAAACTTATGTGGTTTGCAAAAACTATTAAAAGAAGGAAAATTTCAAGCGGGATATTATGTTTACAATAATACTTATAACCCTACAGAACAAGACATTATAGACGGTAATTGCAGCCTTTAATTTCTATGCTAAAAACGAAATATTACTTATGAAATTATTTACAAAAAATTCAATAATTTATTTTATATCTCTTTTTACAATTATAAATACCGTTTCTTGTTCCTCAGATGATGAATCCCTAGAAAGTATTCAAGTAACGGTTACAGCTAGTGACTTTACAACACCAATGGATGAAAATCCTAGGAGCGGACAAGTTATTGGCCAAATTGAAGCAAGTACCAATGAAGGCGACCTTTCCTTTACGATAACACAACAGCAAAATCCAGTTGGTGCCTTAGCGGTCGATGCAACTTCTGGCGAATTGACCGTAGCAGATGAAACGCTTTTTGATTTTGAAATAAACCCAAGTATCACTGCGGTAGTAACAGTAGCAAATGAGGGAATTTCACAAAATGTTATTTTAGAAATAAATGTACAAGACATTTTTGAAGAAAAAATATATGAAGGTGATCTTTTGTTAGTAACGCAAAAAGATGTAGAAGCTTTTGCACAACAAGAATATACTCAAATTACTGGCTCCTTAAATATCGGAGACTATTCAGAAAACAATGATATATACGACTTGAGCCCGTTACAATCATTAACCAAAATTGATGTTGGTTTAAATATTTTTGCTAATGATTTACTACGTAACTTAAATGGGCTTGAAAACTTAAATTATATTGGTGGTAACTTATTAATTCGGAATAACAATCTATTAGTAGACATCAAATCACTTAGTCAATTGACTGATATTCAAGGCAATCTAGAGATGTCATATAACTTTTTATTGGCAGATTTTACTGGGTTGCATAATATAACCACAGTTAAAGGATCGCTAAGTATTTTATATTATCGATATAGCGAAATCAAAGGACTTTCAAGAATTACTGCAGTAGAAGAAGATTTAATCTTATACTTCAATAATTCCCTTGAAAAACCTAATTTAAACAATATAAAATCTATTGGGGGAAAGCTTGAGATTAGAACAAATTACTATATCTTCAATTTAGACTTTCTTACAAATTTAGAAGAAGTAGATGGTGATTTGATTATTACCGGAAATAATCGTCTTGAAAATTTATGTGGTTTGCAGCCACTGTTAGCAGCAAACAACCTAAACGGAACTTACACCGTTGCAGACAACCCCTACAACCCCAGCAAACAAGACATTATAGAAGGAAATTGTAGTCTCTAATATTTCACAATAAATCTAAAATTACTTTATGTATTCATTCTACAAAACTTCATTTTCAAAATTACTATTTATTGTTTCGTTATTTTCTATCTTCTCTTGTACTAAAGACGACGATACCCCTGCAAAAGAGGAGTTCAACAATACTGAAGTAACAGTAACTGTTTCCGACTTTAAAACCACTATCGATGAAAATCTTGAGGACGGTGAAGTTATAGGTCAGGTAATTGCCAGTACCAATACAGGCAGTATCACGTTTTCCATAACTGAGCAAAACCCAGAAAATGCTTTTTATATTGACAGTGCTACGGGAGAATTAATCGTAACCGATAGCACGCTTTTCGATTTTGAAACCAACCCAAAAATAACTGGAACCGTTAAAGTGACAAATGGCGATATCTCCAAAAATGCCGCGGTGGAAATAAACATAAGTGACGTATTTGAAGATAAAGTTTTTGAAGGTAATGTCATCTTCTTTACCCAAGAAGAAGTAGATGCTTTTGGAGCTCATGAATATACCCATATCGCTGGTAGTATAAATGTTGGTGACTTATTTGGATCCTACAGCCAAATAACAAATTTGGAACCTTTGCAATCAATACGTAAGATAGATGGTAATTTAATAGTTGCTTTTACAGAATTACTAGAGACTCTTAATGGGTTCCAAAATATAACGTCCATTGGTGGACAAATAATAATATGGGCTAATCAAGCCTTAACCAATATAGATGGTTTGGAAGGGCTCACAATTATTTTAAATGAGTTTTTAATATGGAGCAACATTGCCTTAGAAAATATTAACGGACTCAATAATGTCACGCAGATAGTCTCCAACTTCAATATTACAGGCAATAGATCATTAAAAAATCTGGATGGCTTATCCAACCTAAATTCTATAAGCATAGACTTTATCGTTTCGAGCAATGATGAATTAGAAAATATTGATGGCATATCTAACCTTTCCGCTGTAGGAAAAGACATTGAATTCAAGAGTAATTCCAAATTACATAACATAGATGCCCTACAAGGGTTAACACAAATAAACGGTAGGTTAGATATAGGAGATAACGATTTATTACAGAATATAGAGGGACTTCAAAACGTAACTTTTATTAATGGTTTTCTCGTTATCGAATCAAATGACTCTCTACTGAATTTAGAGGGATTGAATAACATCAATTCTATATATGGAATACAGCTTAGAAATAATATTTCATTAACAAACATCGATGCTTTATCAAACGTTCAAACACTTCGAGAGTTATCCATCTATAGGAATCCGCTTCTTACAAACATAAACGCCTTGGAGAATATTAACTCATTAAGCAACTCTTTATCAGTAAGCAACAATAACTCATTGACCAATTTGCAAGGGTTGAAAAACATTCAAAGAATTGGCGGAAGTTTAGAAATATGGAGTAACCCATCATTAAACAACCTAGAAGGACTACGCTCATTACAATTTATTGGTAATCGACTAAATATAGATGACAATGATTTATTGACAAATTTAAGTGGTCTTCGTAATCTTAAAAGGCTTTCAAGTGATTTAACAATAACATTCAATAGTTCGCTTTCAGACTTTTGTGATTTACAAAAATTATTTACAGAAGGAAGCTTTCAAGGAGATTACGATGTTGCAAGAAACACTTTCAACCCCACTCAACAAGACATCATAGACGGCAATTGCAGCCTTTAATATTTCAAATTAAAGCCAAAACAATTTTTATGGAACGATTGACTAAAAATTCAGCATTTTATTTTCTATTTCTTTTTACGGTAATAAGTAACGTTTCTTGCTCAAAAGATGATGAATCCACAGAAAGCATTGAAATAACCGTTACAGCTAGTGATTTTACAACAACAATGGATGAGAATCCTACAAACGGACAAGTTATTGGCCAGATTGAAGCGAGTACCAATGAGGGCGAACTTTCCTTCACCCTAACACAACAACAAAATCCTGCTGGTGCTTTAGCGGTCAATGTAACTTCGGGCGAATTGACAGTGGCAGATGCAACGCTTTTTGATTTTGAAA
>TARA_R110000851_G_scaffold230317_2_pt1 | contig 10341 bp, 12 predicted proteins | sample TARA_R110000851 | Tara Oceans TARA_R110000851 (sample SAMEA4397627) | marine metagenome | biome: Polar Biome; feature: [DCM] deep chlorophyll maximum layer (ENVO:01000326); material: water (ENVO:00002006), including particulate matter (ENVO:01000060) such as... | depth 17 m | reverse complement strand
CTGCCGTGAGATTAGATCAACGCGCTGTAGGCGACGTAGGTGCAGTTGAACGGTCCGCCCGAGATAGAAGCAGTCGGCTTGATGGTGAGCACGCCCGTGGTTGCATGGATCGACGCAAACAGAGACTGGTCGCCTCCCGGATCTGCCGCCCAAGTGGCCACTACCCTACCGTTGGCGAAGTTTGTTCCGAGAGCCACAGTCACGCCACCGACACCGGTGGGAACTGCGGCAGTTCCGACCTTCTTGAAGCCGTCAACCGCCACGCCACCGGGCTTCAGCATGACCACACCGTCCGCGGCGCCTGCGCCTACGACCAGGATGCTGCCGACCACGACGATTGCCTCGCCGACGCCCGTGGGCTTGGTCTTGACCCAAGTGCCAGCAGTCGCCGCGCCGAGGTACACCGGGCGCCCGGCGACCTTGCCGCTGGTGTCGACGCCCGTGATCACGACCCAAGGAACAGCGAGGAACTTGCCCCCGGCCGCTGCCGCGCCGGTCGCGACCATGAGGATGCCCGAGTGCGTGTCAAGCGCATCGGCGTCAGTCTTGACGGCTTTCGGGATGACGCTGCCGACTGCGGACACAGCGTTTGCGACAACGACGTCGTACTTAGCCACACCGCCGACTCCGGCGACCATCTCGATGGCTTGCGCCCAAGGGGTGCCAGCGGCGGCGTAGACTTCTTCTTGGCGAATGAGAGACAAGGGGACCTCCAGTAGTGGTGCCCCAGCGTAGCAAGAGCGGAGGAGTCATTCGCAGGCGTTACACAACCGTGGTACACTGCGCCACGGAGTGCACTATGAGCCGAAAGAACGAGTACCTCGCCGTTCGCCACGATCGGGGAACCCTCAAAAGGTTGGACGACCTCAAGGACTACATCGGCGGCGCCTGCCTGGGCGGACCTGTGCCTGTAGACGACGTCACCCGCTCCGAGACCATGCGTGAACTCACCAACTTCGCCTTGACGGTGTTTGAGCGGAGGGCCGCGGCCTGGCGCGCCGAACAACCGCCACCGCCTCGCAGTGGTTTGACAATCTCTTCACATCTCGTCCTACAGTAGTCACACATGCGTACGGGCGCCAAAATCGTCGTTGCTCCTGGCATGGACGCCCGCGCAGTCCAGCAGTTGTTCAGCGTGCCCGAGGCGTTCGTGTCGATGTGTCAGATCGTTCGAGAGGACGAGTCCACCGGCTACCTGAACCCCACGCCTGCGCAGCTCTTGACCATCCGGGCCATCGAAGCGCAGCGGTGGACGTTCGTGACCAAGTATCGTCAGGCGAAGATCACGACCGTCACGCTCATGCACCTGTTGCTGCGTGACTGTATGTTCTTGCAGGGCATCTCTGGCGTGCTCATCGCGGACACCAACGCGACGGCTGAGATGGCGTTTAAGCGCCTCCGCTTCGCCTACGAGAATCTGCCCAGCCCTGTGAAGATGCCGCTGGCGCCCGGCAGCAAGGGCTCGAAGAAGGAGCTGGAGTTCATCCACGGCGGCAACATCATCATCAAGTCGCTTGAAGGGCGCGCCCCTGCTGTCGGCCTCTCCATTGACCGCCTGCACATCACGGAGCTTGGTGAGGCCACACACCAGCAGAAGGCCATCGTCAGCCTCTTCCCTGCCATCAACAAGCGCCACAACGCCAAGCTGGTCATCGAGAGCACACCGGGCGGCGCGGGCACCTTCCACGAGCGGATGTGGCATCAGGCCCTGCGCAAAGAGGGTCAGTTCTTCCCCTTGTTCCTCGAGTGGTGGACGGACAACACTTGCGCCCTGCCTGTGCCTGCCGGCTTCATCCCCTCCGAGGCCGAGCTGGAGTATCTGGGCAAGCACCGCGGCATGAAGATGGCGAACGTGGTCTTCCTGCGGGCGCGACTCAACTCTGAGTTCGTCGGCGACAGCCGCCTCTTCAGCTCGAAGTACCCTTCCGATATGTACGATGGGTGGATCGGCAGCCAGCGGCCCATGATGCCCGAGGATATCCTCCGCGTCCTCCTCGAGTCCGCCCGTGAAGACCCGATTGAGGGCAGCTACGGCTGCGGCGAGTTCGCAAACCCTATCGCTGGGCACAAGTATGAGGTCTACGCCGACCCGACCGGGTTTGGCAGCGTCGGTGACCCTGCCGCCTTGACCGTGTTTGACTTGGAGACGCTCACCGAGGTGGCGGTCTGGTCTGGCCGCGAAGCCCCTGACCGGTTTGCGGTTCGCATCGAGCAAGTCTGCAAGCGATACAATGACGCCCGTGCGGTGGTCGAGTCCAACCACGCTGGTTGCATCACCTCGCTCAAAGACATGCACGTCCGCATCACCTACAGCAAGCGTCAGCCGGGTTGGTACGCCACCGGTCAGCGTGTCGCCCGTGCAGAGTTCGACCTGGTGCGCCTACTGCGGGAAGACGATCTGATCATCCGGTCCCGCTCCGGCCTGCAGCAGCTCCTCCGCTACGACGGCGACTTCGGACGCCGCATCAAAGGAGAGGACGGCGAGGGACACCACTTCGACCGTGCCCGGACCTACGTGATGGCGGCCGATATGCTGGCGAAGATCAAGCGGACCGGCGACCGGCGCGACGCCCGAAGGCCAAAAGATGAAGGCCCCATCGAGCCTATGCGCCCCGGCGCCATCCCCTACCAGATGCTCAACCGCGAACGTGATAGCATGCGCCGGACACGGCAAGAATCCGTTTTCACCGTGCCGAAGCTGAGGTGAGTGTGTCGAAGACGCCGAAGAAAGACTACGAGGACGCCAAGCGAGCAGTCGCGGAAACGGACCCGAAGTCAGCTGCAAACGGATACGACGCCAAGAAACGGGCCCTGCTGGCCAAACACAATCGCGCCCGCAAGGGTTGAAGGAACTTCGACATGTTTGTTCGCAACAAAGCTCTCGACGACTACGCCACTGTTCGCTCAGGCATAAACGACGCGGCCATCGCCCATACGAGGGCTGTGAAGAGCCCGCCGCTGCCAGCGCCGGTGTCTCAGATGGTCGCCACTGACACGACCGGCTACGGCGACAGGCCCATGGTGGCTGGCCCGGCCCCGAAAAGCGCTCCTGCCGCACAGAGTGTCGCTTTTACCAAAGGCAGGAAAGGCGACGATGTGCGGGCGCTTCAGACCAGCCTGGGCCACATCGCCACCATGGGCGAGATGACCGATCTCGACCCCGGCGTCGCTGACGCTGACTTTGGGAAAAACACCTTCGACGCCGTTAAGGCCTACCAGAAATACGCGAATCTTGAGATCACAGGCATCGTCGACGCAGAGACCGCTGCGTCCATCCACGCCACCGAACAGGACATGATGGGCACGCTGCTGCCGCTCCCGGCCCGTTCGTCCAGGGCGTTCGGCGGTCGCGCGCACGAGGTGGGCGCAGAAGACGACGAGATGGCGCGGACCTCCGAGGTCGCAGCGATGTACGCGGGCAACCGAGGCGCCGATGCGCGAAAGCTCGCCCTCGCGGGTGAGACTGACATATACGGAACGTCCTCGACGGCCGTGCCCGCCGAACAACGGGCGATGGCGGCGCGACGACTCGCAGCCCGCGAGGGAACGTCTGCCCCCTACTCTGGCCTGACCCTCACGGAGTCCCTGACAGCTCCTAACCCGACCCGGGTCGGCGAAACCCACAGAGAAAGCCGCATCGGCAAGTTCGACGACCAGATGCTGCGCAAGGTCGAACAAGCGGCGATGACAGCAGGCATCGAACAGGCAGACCTGCGGGGGCTGCTGGCGGCGCTCGGATACCCCCAAAGCTGACCCCGCGCCCGCAAGGGCTGGAGGAACTTCGCCATGGCACTCCCGACCTTTCCGATAGCCCCCGAAGGGGCGCTGACCCAGAGCGCTGCCACCGTCGCCTACTCAAACCTTCGAGAGGGTATGGCGGCGACGGCGCGTGTGATGAGTCAGCCCGCAAAACGCGAGGCCTTGCGCGAGGCCTACACCTTGCTCGCTCAGCAGCTGAACCTGCCGCTCACCGTGTTCAAGGAAGCGGCCATGACGGCAACCGGAGGAAGTGGCGGCAAAATCCCGCCCACCGGGCGGATAGCGACCGCAGTGGCGGACGCGGGCCGCAGCAGCAGTCGCATGCCGCAACAGGCTGCCCTGGCCCTCCGAAACGCGGTTTATGCGGTCGCGCAGTCCATCGACAAAGGGCTATCCCCGCTCAAGTCAGTCGCGAGCGTGGTCCAAGGACCCCAAGGACGAAAAGTCGTCGAAGCTGCCCGTAAGCTCAGCCCCGCTGTAGCTGCGGGCGCAGCAGCAGCCCCGGCCGCTGCAGAGGCAGCGGCAACGGGCTTCGGCGCTGCAAAGGCAGCCGCAGCGGGTCTCGCCACCGGAGCGGCTGCACTCGCCGCGCCGGCTCTCCTCGCAGGGTTCACCGCAAAAGCGGTCTACGACCTCGCCAAGACGCAAGACCTTGGCGAAGGCCTCCGCGAGGTGAAGCGCATGACAGGGAAGGACGTCCTCACTGTCAACGACCTCGACATGCGCAAAATGGGGACGTACAGCGCGGACGAACTCAACGGGTTCGTCGACGAGGGCCTTATCGAGCAGGCTGTCGTCGACAACCTTTCCCCGGACGACGGTGCGGTACTCGCTAACCCGCCCGTCACGGCCATACCTGTCGACCTGGACCCCGCCGCCACGGCAGCAGCACCAGCAGCCGCCGCGCCCGTCGCTTCGGCCCCTGCCCGGGCGTACTCGAGCAATCTCCTCGCCCTTGGCGCCCGCGGCGACAGGGTTACAGAGATGCAGCAGTATCTGGTGGGCAAAGGCTACGACATAGGTGTAGACGGCGTTGACGGCCGCTACGGCGCCGACACAAAGGCCGCCGTTGAGACATTTCAGAAGGAGGCGGGAATCACCGTCGACGGCATGTGGGGTGACGACTCCACCAAGGCCGCAGCGGTCTTCAGTAAGCCAGCGCCCGCGGCCGTCTCCTTCGCCCCTAGCATCAGCCCCGATGTGCCGGGCCACGGTCTCGACGACCCAGCAACAGCACCTACGTCGTCGGAAGCCCTCCCCCCCGGCGTCTTCGACACTGGCGCTGACGGCATGGAGGAGCCCGCAGTGGTTACAAAGAACAAGGGTACTTTCCCCGACTCTAACCGAGGTCTTGACGGCGTTCTCAGGCCTTTCGCTGAGAGAATGCGCTCGCGCCGCCAAAGCAGGAAGCCGGGATACAAAGACGAAGACCCGACGGAAAGAGAGTAGCCCCATGAACCCGCAGCACTACACCGACCTAAAAGACATCATGGCGAAGGACGCGCAGCAGGGACCTCCTGTTGGGATTGTCCTTGAACTGACGTCCGACGAGCCGATGGGGGGCTGTGGGCACATGGACGAGAAGGATGACGACACCGACGAGCAGCCGGGACCGGTCCCTGCTGAAGTAGCCGACGCGCTCGAAGAGTCCGCAGCCCACCTGCGCAACTTGTCGCTCGCACTCAAGTCAATGGGTAAGTGACATGGCCAAACTGAGCGCATTGATCGATCACCATCTCGCCTACTACAAAGCAAACGAGAAGGGTGACGACGATCGGTCTCGGTCGTACTACCGCGGCGACTTCTGGGACACGTACAACAAGGCCGGGGGCACGATGGACGCCCGCCTGTCCTCGATGTACGCCCAAAAGAACATGGTCTACGCCATCACGGACACCGCCATCAGCAGCCTGCTGGGCCCCAACCCGCGGGTCGGCGCGATGCCTCAGACCCCTGAGAGCCAAGAGCTTGCCGGCGCCGTCGACGGGCTCATGTCCTGGGCCTTCCGCGCGTCCAACATGCGCCGTCGCTCTGCCCTCGCCTTGATGGATGCGGTGCTCTGCAAGCGCGGCATCTTCAAGACCTCCTGGGACGCCAAGAACGATCGGCCGGTTGTGAGCAACCCCAACCCTGCCTCGATCTTCTTTGACCTGAGTGCGCGAGACAACGACGACATCCGCTATTGGATCCAGGCTTGCCCCCTGACGCCTGCCGCCTACAAGGCGAAGGTCAAGTCGGGGCGCTACACGCACCACGACGACATCGAGCCCGAGGCGTACCCGTCCTGGCTGATGGACGACTCCAAGAAAAGCTCAATGTCGCCGTTCGACTCCCTCGACAAGCGCGTCCTTGTCTACGAGTTCTACGACCGTGAGAGCGACACCGTCGTGCACTACCACAAGGGGACCGACCAGGTGCTCTTCAAGGGCAAGCTGGACTACCTCCCGTTCAGCATGTTCTCGCTGAACCACAGCGGCGTGGACTGCACCGGCCTCTCCGAAGTCCAGCTCATCCTTGACCAGCAGACGAACATCAATCAGCTGCTGACCTTGTGGAAGCGAATCGTCTACCTCCAGGTCCCCAAGATCCTGTACGACGCCGGAAAGATCGACAGCACCACACTCGACAAAGCGATGGCAGCCGACCTCGGCTCGCTCATCCCCGTCGACGCGGACGGCACCGATGAGCTGCGCAACTTCTCCGCGCTGTTCTACCCGATGCCCATGCCCGGAGTGCCTGACTCCGTCATCCAGTTCATCCAACGGCTGGAAGGCGACGCCGCCTTCCAGAGCGCCCTGGCCGAAGCCGCCCGAGGGCAGGTAGCAGGCGCCAAGACCGCGACCGAAATGGCCATCATCGACGCGCAGATGCGGACCCGGCTGACGACCCGTGAGGGACATCTCAACACCGCCATCGAAGACGTGGCAGCCAAGATGTTCTACCTGACCCAGCGCTTCATGAAACGACCGAAGATGGTGCGCCTCTCCGGCAACGACCTCTTCATGCACCTCAACCGTCAACAGCTCAGCGGGCTGCAGATGGACTTCGAGATGGTGGCTTACAACCCCATCCGAAAGAACCCCGCGGTGCTGCTCGAGACCCTTCAGGCCATGGTGCCCCTGCTTGCGCAGGCGCCGAACGTCAACGTGTTCCGCCTCTTCGAAGAGCTGGTCACTGGCCTCGGTCTCTCCCGCGAACTCATCATCCCCGAGGCGCAGGCCCGGAAGGCGCAGGCCGCCGCGCAACAGGCCGCCATGGCTGCGGAGGTCGAGAAGTCCAAGGGCGGCGCCGCCGTCAAGGAGCGCCCCTCTGAAGCCCAGGCGACCGCCCAGGGCGAGGCTAAGGACCTTCCTCCCGAGGTCATGCAAGCCGTTCAGCAGATGGCCCTGGGGCAGGGCCAGAGCCCCCCACAGTAGGAGCAACCTGTGAGCTTTATCCGACACGACCTGTCTTGCCCGAATGGGCATCGCGCCGCCAGCCGCTTGTACCGCCGCTCGGACGGTCCGCCTTTATGCGACGAGTGCTCTGCCCCGACCAGCATCGCGTGGTTTAGCGGTGATGGTCCTGCCCTCAACGGTTTCGGCACGGTCAGGACCGACGGTGCTCTCTTGAGCACGGGTGACTTCGAGAAGCACAAGCGGGCGCTCGAACGCCAGAACCCTGGCAAGCGGGTCAAGGTCACCAATCCGTCTGATGCGCAGATCGACAGCAACATCGACACTCGGCGTCAGCGCGTCATCAACAGCCGTCGAGCGCGCGGCATCAACGTAGAAGCGGTCGCCGACCGTCAGGTTGCGGGCTTGGAGCAGAAGGCCTCAGACCTTGACCGTGGTAAGATCGCCTCTAAGGACGTTTACAGCGACGTCGCTGCGGTCAAGAATAAGATTCAACGTACTATCAACAGCTTCAAAAACTCAGCGTGAGGTGACCCCATGGCCATGCCCCCCGGACTCAAATCGGCGAAGATGCTCAAAGACCGCAAGAAAGGTAAGTCCAAGAAGGACGAGCCGAAAGACGACGAGGCCGAGTCCAAGGACGACAAGGTTGAGGCCAAGGGCGACAAGTCGTCTATGAGTGGCTCTGACCACCTCGCGAAGCTCGAGGCGGATCTCACCAAGGACATCGAGATGGGTGAGGACGTTGAAGAGGTCATCGAGGAGACGGGTGCCGATATGGGTGGCGCCGCGGGCGCTGCTGACCCCGCCGCCGGTGGTGACCCTGCCAAGGTGTTCGCTGATGTCCTTGAGATCGACGAGCTGACCGCCCAGGCGGTCTATGGCGAAGCGATGGGTCTGCCCGAGCTGGCTGAGATGTCTGCCGCCGACATGGCCAACAAGATCAAGGGCAACTACGACCTGCTCAAGCAGATCATCATGTCCATGGGCGAGAAGGCCGCCATCGCGATGAAGGAAGAGATGAACCAGCCCATGCCGGCTCCCGGCGCCATGGAAGGTATGCCCGGTGGCCCCGAAGGGATGCCCCCCGGTCCTGGTATGGGCGGCCCTCCCCCCGGAATGTGATCCCAACATCGTGAATCTGTCAGGAGTGACCCGTGAACGAAATGAGCAACAACCCCTCTGAAGCTGTCGTTGCCGACGCGCTGCCAAGCACCTCGGCGACGGACTCCCCATCTCCGTCAACAGAACCCTCTCCTGTTGTCTCGGGCGAGTCCAGCGACAGCGCCCCCTCCGTCACGCTCTCCGACGTCTCGTCGTCTGGCGCGGCGGCGGCGGGGGCACCTTCAGCAGACGTCGGCATCACCGACGAGAGCGCCCTCTCGTGGAATGGTGAGCTGGACGCCCTGACCTCGGCGGACTGGTTCAACACCGGAGTCAATGAGACGCACCGCAACGTGCTGCTCGATGGCATGAAGACCAAGTACAAGAACCTCGAAGGGGGCTTCACCAAGAAGTCCCAAGCGTTGGCAGAAGAACGACGCTCTTTTGAGGTTCGTGAGCAGCAGCTCTCGGGCGAGCTGGAGCGATACAAGCGCTGGCTGGACACCGGGGAAGACATCGGGGCGCAGGCATTCCGCGAAGCTGATGACCTCAAGCGGCAGCTGACCGCCGCGGCCGGAGAACGTGAGACCGCCGAGGCTGCCCTCAAAGCGCAGCTCGAAGCCGAGTTCACCGAGCGCCTCAGCCCTTTTGAGAAAGAGCGCGAACAACTCCAGGCGCAGTTGGCCGAGAGCCGGGCGACGGCCGAGAGCCAAGAACAGGCCCGCAACGAGGAAGTCCTCGACGGCCTCATCAAGTGGGTCGATGGCGCCGCTCCAGGTCTCTGGGAAGACGAGAACGAACTCGCCCTCGCCACGTTCACGAACATTCTGGAGAGCGGCGCAGCGGCCGACCCTCAGACCGCGTTGAAGATGACCGGTGCGCTCTACCCGCAGTTCAACCCGACGGCGCCCGACGAAATCCCGGCTGCGCTCGACGTCATGAACAACGAGTCGACCACGTCCTTCGATGCCGACCCAACCGGCAAGAAGGTGGAGTCCTACGCCGACCTCAAGTCGAGGCTGGAGAGCCAGTTATTCGCGTCGCGCCGCGGCTAACCCTTGCAGTTCGTCATCACCGGCCTCCCCCGGTCGGGGCTTGCCTGGTTGGCGAACTACTTCTACAAGGGAGAGTCAATCGTCACCCATGAAGGAGCACGCTTCTTCCTGGGTGACAACCGCAGCATGCGGCAGGCCCACGTCAAGGCGCTTCACGACCTGTCCGGGGACTGCTCATCGTCGTGGCTGCTCTACCCAGACCTGCTGCGCATGGTCCCGCGAGTTGTGCTCATCGAACGCGAAAGAGGCGACGCCCTCCGCAGCTTCAAGGTTGCCACTGAGGGTCTACCTGGTGCGCCCGAGCAGGTCTTCCAAACCCTGGTGAAAGGAGCCAACGACATCCTCGGACTCCACCCGCTCATCCTCCCCTACGAAGAGGCCTACGGGGTCCGCACCGTCGAGCGCATCTGCCACCACATCCGCGAAGACTTTGACCTCGCCCGGTTGGCCTTGTTGCGAAACACCCGAGTCACCCAAGACGTGCACCGCGAATACCAACGGCTCTCCCTGAGCTGACCCGCAAGCGGCTGCGTGTTATGCTCCGCCTGCGAGGTCCCAATGGCAGTTTACAGTTCCCGCGTAGTCACCAGTGAAAGCCTCACGACTGCCTTCGCCGCCGCCCAGGTGCACGTCCACTCGATGAACGCGTCTCACCCGACGCGAATCACTGGCCAGACCTTCAGCGGTATCCTCAGTTCTCTGACCGCGGATGTTGACAGCATCGCGGACAGCGCGACCACGTTGACGCTGCGCATCACTCACGATGCCGCCGGTGACATCTCCGTCGTCCCTGATGTCACCGCGACCATTGCTACGGGTGTCGGTACCGCGACCGACGGCAGCGTCGCTTTCAGCTTCCCTGACTTCGTCTGGGTCGATCCTGCCGGCAAGGACCTTCTCTACGTCTGGTTCAAGACCGACGCGGGCACGGCCACACTGAAAGCGACCTCCTTTGGCTGGCGGGACGCCTAATGCCGATCACCGATATCTTCGATCCAACCACAGGCGCGAACGGCGGGGCAGCCCCT
>TARA_R110000851_G_scaffold92489_1_pt1 | contig 10363 bp, 12 predicted proteins | sample TARA_R110000851 | Tara Oceans TARA_R110000851 (sample SAMEA4397627) | marine metagenome | biome: Polar Biome; feature: [DCM] deep chlorophyll maximum layer (ENVO:01000326); material: water (ENVO:00002006), including particulate matter (ENVO:01000060) such as... | depth 17 m | reverse complement strand
GATTTTTCTATGCTCTGAACGGTTATTCCTACATGTCTAATACTATAATTCATACTACTGAAATCCTATTCATTCTTGATTCCTCGATAAACATTTCATTGTTATATTTGGATGAAAATAAAATATATTCTGCTACTTCTTTTGGATCTAAGAAAGTATTAAAATCTTGACTCGTGTCTGTTTTACCCATTTTAGTTTTGATTGAACCAGGTGAAAACATTAATGACCGAATATTATATTTTTTAAATTCTTTATGTAATGACCGATTTAGTCCTAATAATGCATGTTTCGATATACAATATAAGCCTGATGTAGGTGAACCATTATAGGATGAGGAAGAACCCACATTTATTATTAGACCACCATCTTCTTTCATTGATTTAAGACATCTTTTTGTTATTATAAACGGAGACTTAACATTTACATTCATACTATAATCAAAATCATCCTGTGTGGTCTTTTCTAATGTTTTAATTAAAAATACTCCAGCACAATTAATTAGTATATCAACATCATCGAAAGTTTTATCCCATAACAAACCATTCACCTCTGATATGTCTCCTAAATCACATCTTATGATGTCACACTCTATACCATCAATATCTGAATTGGGACTTACTATTGCAGTTATTTTGGAATCAAAAGATAAGAGTAATCTAATCATTTCTCTACCCAAACCACCAGCTCCACCGGTAATAACTACTTTTTTATTCTTATAAAAATCTATCATTTTGTTAAAATATACAATCCTTCTGAACCTGAATGTCCTTTTATATTATCATATTGTGATGATTTTTTCAACCAATCTATCAAAATAGGAACATTTGAATTATCAAGTTTGGCGTCTCTTAAAGCATTTGTTAATCTTTTTTCTAAATCAACTACCATCCTCTCACCATTTCCCCTTGAAAAATCGAATGTATGCCATTCTAAATCCATATCTAATTTATGTGCAAACTCTTCAAAATCAAATGGGGAAAAGAAGTTTATATCTGTCAACGACATGGGGACATCAAATAGTATTTGTAAAGTCATCCAAATATATCCCCTTATATTTTGATGTGTTGGAGATTCAATAACTAATTTACCACCATCATTTAATAAATCATATAACTTACTAACAGCCTGAAATGGGTTTTCTATATGTTCTAATACTCCGACAAGTGTTATGACATCATATTTATCAGTAATGTTTTTATAATCCTCTACCTTGAATTCAACATTATTTCTATCATTCTTTTGATTTGCCAATTTAATTGCTTCATCGGAGTAATCAATACCCAACACAGATTTAGCACCAAGCTTTGAAATTCCAATACATACATCACCTGAACCACAACCCACATCTAACACCTTCTTATCTTTGTAAATTTGTGGTGATAAAACTTGTTGATGTATCTCGATAGGTTCAAATGACCAAAAATTATTTTCACCATTAGCAAAAACATCATCGTAGACTTTTTTCAAATCTTTATTCTTTCTCAAAATGTCTCCTTTACTATATAACTTGGATACTGACAATATGGAAACTTTTTTATTTCCACATCCATACCTTTGAAATAATCATCAACGGCGGTAGTTTCACCTGTAAATTTACCATAATCATCTAAAATTAGAACACCACCCTTTACTATTCTCGGCCATAGGTATTCTAAGGTTGTTACTGATGGTTCGTAAATATCAGGATCTAAATTTAGTAATGAAATTTTAAGTGATGGTTCTTTTTCTATATACTTTGGAATGGTTTCACATATATCACCTTTAATCAATTCTAAATTTTCATTTATACCTTTATCATCTAATATTTTTCTCAACTCTTCGATATCAATACTATTCTTAGAACCAACCTCATCTAAAAATCTATCAATATAAACTTGATCTCCTTTGAAGTTTGAATTTGGAAACTCTCCAAAGACATCAAACCCAATCATTTTTTTGGAATGATTATTACCAAACATCTTACGAAACATCGCAAATCTTATGAATGATATACCTTTGAATAATCCACACTCAACAATGGTGCCTGGCAACTCATTTGTCATCTTAAAAAATTCATAATGTGCTGCCCATTTTGCCATTCTTGTATAATCACAAGTGTGATAAAAATTATTTTCATAATCAAACGAGTTCATTGTATTCTACCTCTAATTTTTTATAATCATTTTTAGTGTCTATATCATGAGTGAAGTCTGTAATATAACTTAGTATCTTATCCCCATGTAATGAATCACCATACATAAAGTGTTTTGGTCTGACGATATCCACATGACCATTGGGTTTATATGTCTTTGCGAACTTCTGTCTTGGATACTCTGTATCTTTAAGATTGAAAAATCCGCTCCAATATTTTCCATCTTTCTTAAACATTTTTTCAGGTGGAAAATCCATTTCATGTGCAGACCTAAGAGAAGTGCAGTCTTGATTAGATTTAAAATAATCAATCGCTCCTTCTAATATTTCTCTTTTGACTAAAGGAGATGTAGCTCTTAAATGAACAAAGTCATCTTCACAATTTATGTATTGAACAAAATGTTTCATCGAGTCAATATCTAACGAATCATCTTGTGCAAGTTCTTTTGGTCTATTAATAACCTTTGCTCCATAACTTAATGATACACTCTTAATCTCTTCATCATCTGTAGATACATATACTTCACTTATATAATCAGATTTTTTTGCCGTATTTATTGGGTGAAATATTAACGGATAACCACCTATTTCAACTAAATTTTTTCTATGTATACTTTTACTACCACCTCTCGCAAGTATTAATACATTCAATTTAGATGTCATTTACTTTTCTTAGCTTATCAGCAATTGGTTTTTCTGTATCATAGACTTTCTTAACACCATCACCCACCATTAACTCCATCTTACGAATACCCGAAACCAACTCATCAGAGTCTTGTATGGAAGCCACTTGGTCTGAACCATACATTGTTCTATTTTGTGTAATATGAAACTCAACACATTCTGAACCTAAAACTATGGAACTAATACAAGCGTCATGTCCATTGTGATGATTTGAGAATCCAATTTTAAGTTCAGGATACTTTTCTTTAAGTGTGGTGATGTGCCTTAAATTAACTTCTTCAGGTTTCGTAGGATAAGTAGATGTACAAGCTAATAGAAATACCAAATTTTCACCAAGTATGTCTACAGCCTTTTTGATTTCTTCTTCTGTGCACATACCAGTTGACAAGATGATTGGTACATTTGTATCTCTCAATCTTTCTAAGAAAGTCTTGTCCGTGGCTAACGCTGAAGCAACTTTATGAAATTTTACATCACAATGTTCTTCTATCTGTTCTAAACTATTTAAATCCCAACAAGATACGATAAAGTCTAAACCTAACTCTTTAGAATAACTTTCTAATTCTTTGAATTCATCAATTGATAATTCAATACCATGTTTTTGTTCTCTTGTGGTAGTTCCGAATGGAGATTCTCTTGGTGTGTCTAATTCTTCTGATGAATACACAACCTCGACATCTCTTTTTTGAAACTTTACTGCATCACAACCACTATTTTTTGATTGTAGTATCAACTCTTTGGCTAAATTTACATCACCATTGTGATTAATACCTATTTCTGCTATGACATATGTCTTCATTAATAACCTCTTGTTTAGTTTGTTATAACAATTTATATATATAAATATATAAGTTTTTCGGAAAACGATACTTTTTTTGGTTTATCCATCTATGCTTCCTGCTTTAAATGATTTATACCAAGTGTTTGGATTTAAATTTATAATTTCAACACCAATGTTTTCTGCACTTTTATTGATTATATTGAAATCCTCTTCCATCCATTCTTTTCTCCAACCCTTCCAAGTCTGTGAACCTGGTTGGAAATTAGGGAAAACTGTTCTCCAATCTTTATCATCAACGAGCTTTCCATAAATATTTTCTTTGTGATTACCATAATCCAAATCCATTCCGTTTATATAAATAGGGTTATTACCCATGAGAATACTAAATATTATAGCATAAGCACTTACCGTATGTGGAGATGCACTAATTAGTTCATCGTAATTACAATATTTAGACAACTCTTCTTGAATCGTTAAACCCCTACCTTTGAGGTCACAACAATTTTTGAAAAAGATTGCTAGTTTGGGCATAAATCTTTCAAGTTCATCTTGATTTCCCTCACAAGTTTTACCATTGACATGCTTGGTATCGTATGGTAGATAAGGTCCTGTTATAACTTTTTCCACTACACTTAGTGGAGTTCTATCAATCGTATCGGCATTTAGTAATGGTATATTTCCCATAAAGGTGCCAGATTGAAACCATTGTTGGTCACTTTCCTTCTCCATGAACCAACCACCATTTGCACCTGTATGTGCACGAACCCAATAATTTGGAGTTGGATGGTCTTTATATGACCACCACTCATTCATAGCAAAAGATACAAGTTTTTCTTCATCAATTAGTTGATTTATTTTATCAATATTTTCATCACTACTTGGACCATGTGCAAGAATCACACCTGGTTTCCCCTTGTGTTTATCTATTATGTCTTTCATTTTCCACAACTCAAACATACCACTTCCCCTTAGATAATTGATTAAATGGATATTTTTTATTTTCTTCTGTTAATAAAAAATGTTTTAGATTTTTATTGTCCTCTTTAAAATAAAATCTTGGTTCTAAAAAATTATAATTATTTACTTTAAAAGTATAATTTCTTATCAAATCATCGTCTCCATGTGAACTAAAATTTTTAATTGAATTTGATTTTAATATATTCACTCCATCATGCTTTAAGTTTATAGAATCTCCATTTCCGTTAAATAATTTATGTCTTGCCGTAGATGTTATTATAATATCAAGATTTTTATTTTCTTGTATACCCATCAATGATAATAATCCAGAACCAAGTATTGCAAATTCTTCTTTAGGAATCTCAATCTTATTTAAACCATTGACCTTATCAACTAACAATGAATCTTTTTTAGATTTATTAATAATATCTGCAGTAACAATCTTTGAAGTATGAGGACCTTGGTGAACAATATCTGGAAATGACCTAATATCACCTGGCAACCAATTCCATTTAAAATTATTTTTCCAAAAAGAATAACCCAAACTCAACTGACACAAATGACTATGATACTTAATTTCTTCCCACCAAGTTTTCATAACATCTATACAATCTTGTTCGTTATGTCGTCTAAAAATTATCCCACTAATAACATGACCAAAATGTTCTGGAAACCCTTCCTGTCTATATTTTTCCATCTGTGGTATTATCAAGGCAGGATCATCTTTATAAGTTTTTATTCCAAACTCTGGATATTTTTTATAATTTTTTTCTCCAAGTTGTAGTATATATTGTGCTGAAAAATATGCACAATCATGTGGATCTAAAATAGTCCGATTGTGATTAAAACACGCCATATTTGCATCAGATAAGTAGTCTTTTATCAAATAATGAATATCATTTTTAATATTAATAGTCCCATCTATCCAAAGACTTATTTCATAATTAGGAAAAAATACATGTGGTTTTGTTTTATAATACCTAGAATTTCTGACTGGCTCTTCATAGTAAGGTGTAGTAACTCGTATATTCCAAACATCTGATTTGAAGTGTGTTGAATCTGTAAAACATACAAAATCACAATCTTCAGGAATATAGTCTGGTTCTACTAACTCATCATACCCACCAAATATTGCTGTATAAATAACCACTTTATTTTTCATCATATATACCTTTAATTATAAATTGTTTCAACTCTAAACAATTCAACATATTTAATATTCTTCTTAAAACATTGATAATTACTATGAAAACTATTGAACGAATTTTTTGAAAAATATGGTTTACTTAACTGACTTTTAAATTCTTTTAAATGATCTATCTTTTCACTCAAATTTATTTCAACATAAAAATTAGGAATCCAATTATCCAATGTACTTGGTGTACGATAAGATATTATTCCTATTTTTTTATGTCTAACTAATGCGGGTGTCATACTATTAACAATCCGATGCTCAAAATGTGAATCTTTACTTGGTAATGTAAAAATACAATCGTAATCCGTTGAAATATAACCACCACCCTCTAAAATATTTACCCATTCATCTTCTTGATGATTCACCACATGCTTAACATCAGTAAATTTACCATTGACATTGGATATTTTATTCCATATATTTTTACACTCTGTTTGTCTATCTTTGCCAGTACTTTTATCAAAATCCCCACCTTCTGACAATACCAATATATCAAATTCAGTATCTGTGAATTTACATATTGAACCTAACATACCATATTCAACATCATCTGGATGTGCACCAAGACATAAAACTTTGTTAAAATTTAAAAATTTCACAATAACTCCAATGTATGCCGTCTATCCATATCTTCTTGAAATACAACTTTTATACCATTATCATTAAACAACTTGACATCTAAATAATCCTTACCGCCTATTCCAGATAAATATTCAGTTGCCCCCCAAGATTTACAAATATCTAGCAATCTTTCTGTTGATACCAAATCAGTTGGTTGATCTACTTCCAATTCAGTATCTATATCTAACATTTCACAAAAATTTGATATAATACAGAAATTAGTGGTTGTTAAATTCTCAACAATACATTTATCCATCTCGTTTAATATAGATTTATATTTAGGTAAACTATTTTTAATTTTATCCCAATTATTTTTTGGATCAATATAAACTTTATCTCGCATTAATTCTAATCCTTTTTTCACACTCATTGTGTACCATTTGTTATTAAAATTAAATCTGTTTTGATATCCATTTTTTTCAAATTGACATTCTTTTAATATTACAAAAACATCTACCTCTTTAATCTTTTGAAAGAACGGATACCAAGGAACAAAATTTGGTTGGTGTATTGATATTCTCATTTACAACTCTTTACAATATTACAAATTTCAACTACATCATCGTCTGATAATTCTACATACATAGGTAATGAAAAATGTCTTTTTAAAAATTCATCTGCTATAGAACACCCAAACTCACTCACATAAGGTTTAAAAACTTCTTGTTGATTACATGCTGGCCAGTATGCATTTCCTGTTTGAACTCCCCTATCTAATAATTTTTTCAAAAACTTCGCCCTATCAATTTTACCATCTAATTTCACAATGTATTGCCACCAAGTCTGTCTAATCAGTTCATCATATAATGGTAATCCCAACCACTCGACATCTTTCAAATTTTTTTTATATAATTCAGAAATTTCATTTCTTCTATTTACCCACTCATCAATATGCTTTATTTGTGATAATCCTAAAACTGCATTAAACTCAACCATTCTATAATTAGATGATGGAATTTCACACCTAACACCATAATCTAATCCATCTACTAATACTTCATTTCCTACTACACCGTGATTTCTCAAAATCCGTAACTTATCTGCCAACTCATCATCATTAGTGGTAATCATACCACCTTCTCCTGTCGTTATAATTTTAGATGGATAGAACGAAAATACTCCAGCGTTTCCTATATCACCTGCTGACATTTTACGGTCTTTATTTATATCATATAATTGTGCCCCAAATGAGTGTGCATCATCTGTCAAAAGAAACAACCCATTATCCTCACAGTACTCTTTTATGTCTGACATTTCAGGTGTGATTAATCCTGCCATATGAACATGAACTACACCACAAACATCATCACTCATATTTTGTTTGATTATATCCAAAGAAAGACATTGAGTTCTTTCATCTACATCAACAACTATTGGAATATTTCCTGAACGAATTATACAACTAACACTTGCTGGATAAGTTTGTGTTGGAACAATAAATTTTCTTCCTGTTATACCAGTTGCTCTTAATGTAATTTCTAAACCAACACCACAAGAACTTACTGCTATCGCATGTTTAGTTCCTACATATTTTCGTACTTCTTCTTCAAACTGAGATACATATTTTCCTTGTATTAGACCACGAGTGTCAAGTATCTCTCTATACTTTTCTAAAATCCAACCTTTGTCTGAGTCTGGTATGTATGGTTTTGCTCGAAAATATTTAATTTTCATTATGATAAATCCCCAATCTCTGTCCTCTCCAACCCCTTTTGATATTGATTTCTTTTATGTATTCTTTAATTCCCACTCTTACATCTGTAAAGGAAATACCATACTTTTTCTTAATTTCTGAATTATCCGATTCAACCGATTGGTTTGGAATCATGGCTAATTTATCAAAAGCACTTGGTAATTCCTTATCATCTTGAACTTTGTGATTTTTTATGCCGAGCTCATCTTTTATAAAATCAATCAATTCATTTATGGTTATGGATTCATCACTACAAATATTATAAACCCCATAGGTTCTACTCTTATCCTCTACTAATTTCAGTAAACACTTGATTACATCTTGAACAAAAACTAAATTTATAGGGTGATTTTCTTGACCACTTAGCTCTATGGTTTCATCGTTTTTTAACTTATTGATAAAATAACCCAATCTTGGTCTATGTGCTCCAAGACCAACCACATAAGTAGGTCTTATTATTTTAAAATTCCAATTAGTTTTTGACAATTCTTTTTCTAAATTTTTTTTTTCAATCCCATACTCACCGAAAGCTTCCGTATAATCAACTGCAACACTACTTACGAAAATATAATTAGTGTCTTTTGTTATTAAATCCTTCATCAGATTAAATTGTTTTACTTTATACAAGCACATATCGACTATACAATCGTATTTCACAATATCTACTTCTTCCAAGTCCTCTCTATTATTTCTATCTCCTTGTATGATATTAACATTTGAAATACCTGTTCCACTACGATTAAACACATCAACTTCATTTCCCATTGAAACCAATTTAGTTGATAAATGTTTACCCATAAACCTATTACCACCTATAATCAATACTTTCATTTCTTAATACCCCAAAAGAATAAATCACAATGATTTTCTTCCACATCAAATTTGTAACTACTAAAAATTTTATCTACATCAATTGTTTCTCGTATATGATCTTCGGTTACATTCTTATAATAATCGTTATCCCAATTTTCCCTTTCAACATTAGGTAATGTTTTCCAATTATCATATTGTTTTGAACACTGCTCTTCCAAATAAGATACCCCATGAACCGGTCTACCCGTTGTTGCACAAGTGAAGAAAAATAATCCACCACTTTTTAACATTCTAACCGCGTTCTGAATACTCTCTTTATAAAATGGATTATGTTCCCAACACTCACAAGATATTATGGTATCAAATGTTTCATCGGGTTCGTCATAGTCTTGCGCTGGACAAACCACATCAACTCCATCACCATCACCTATATCCAAACCTGTGAAGTCACAATTCTTAAATAAAAATTCTTCGTTACCATTTACATCAAATGAACCAATATCTAAAACCTTTTTATTTTCAAAATATTCAGGATGTAATCCCTTAACTTGCCCACAGAATACCCATTGTTCTTTATGTGCCATTATATATCCTCTATCTTTGTAACTAAATTTCCTCTAACGATATTTGAACCGAAACCTTTACCTCTAGGTGCCATATAAACTTTTGTATATCGTGGGAACATTATATCCGCTCCACTCATATTTCCTATTAAAACTTTGGCTTTTGTTTTTAAATACATTTGAACTCTAATTGATACATTCCTCATATCAAAAACCGTATCAACATCAAACGATGAAAGTAAAGATGGTTTAGAAACCCAATAAAAATATGATAATTTATGTTTATTAAGTGCCTTTTCAATAAATTCACTATCTCTATTTTCATCAAATCGATTAGATAATAAAAAAGTACCAAAACCATTCGGTGCCCTATCCTCAATTATAGCATCACCAATTTTTTTTTCTTCATCAGTAAAATATAATTCTGGAGATAAATCTTCATACTCTTCTGAAGTAAATTGCCAAAAATCTAACATTTGTTCTACCAATGGAATTTCTAATTTCTCTGAATCGTAAATTCGGTAATGATCGTGAAATATTTCATCCGTAACGGTGTCCACAAACGCATCTACATATGGATTATTTCTAAAAATATACTCCATTGTCTGATATGGATTTTTCCAAGACTTCAACCACTCCGAAGCATATGGTTCAAATAAACTTTTTAATAGTTTCTCTGATGGTATCTGTATCGTACAATTAGGATATTTTTCTTTTAGTAATCTTGGCATCGCAGAGATAACTCCCCAATCACCAATACCTAAACAACTTCTACATATGGTAAAAATTTGTTTTTCTAAATACTCATCTGGTATATAAGCTGAATCTGATTTAGGAAATCCAAGTTCTTTTACTTCCTCTACGGCGTATAAGGTATCATTCACAATTCTCCAAAATATCATCGTATGATACCACTTATTTCTTCG
>TARA_R110000851_G_scaffold84037_3_pt1 | contig 10382 bp, 20 predicted proteins | sample TARA_R110000851 | Tara Oceans TARA_R110000851 (sample SAMEA4397627) | marine metagenome | biome: Polar Biome; feature: [DCM] deep chlorophyll maximum layer (ENVO:01000326); material: water (ENVO:00002006), including particulate matter (ENVO:01000060) such as... | depth 17 m | reverse complement strand
TTTGAATTATCTTCTGGCTGCGCATCACTTTCTCCCTTTCGTTCTTATCAGCTCATATCATCATTCCATAGATAAACTAGGTGCTATCAATTCAGATCTCTCAGAGTAAAACAATAAATAATTCATTTTAATTCACTTTTCTCTTTTCCCCTGTACATCGAATGAATAGAGTGTTTCATATTGAATGAAACTATTATTTAAATAATAAATACTTGCTTTATTGAATAGATCCCTTAGATTGTAGTTGTGGAAAGCAAACCGGAATGAACCGGTGGAAATAATCAAGGAGTATATGAAGACATAAAATAGGTTGACTAACCAGAAAGAAGTCAAGCACATCGCAAACAGCATACAAGCATAGAACCACGCGGGACCTCACCCGAAGGTGACTACCTTGTAGATACTGAGAAGACAGGGCTTAACTCTATACGGTATAACGCCGTTACTGACTGAGTGAACTATATCAAATATATGTAGACCGATAGGCTACTTTTGGAAATTAGACCTTAGTTAAATTATCCCCCGACCCTTTGATGACGTGTCAACCGCTGAGAAAATATATCCTCTTCCTTAGGTGGAGGGTATCCCAATGGCAAGAATCACATTTACCGCGTTCTAGTCTTTACTAGATCCGACACCGTGATTCTGGATACTCTCTTTTCATTCTATTTCAACTACCAAGGAGAACCCATGACCCGATACTGTTATATCCCTCACACAGGGAAAGAAAAACCCGTCACCAAGTGCTTTACCAATCCACTAGTTTGGATACTAGATACCGATCGCCACGTTCCGGTAGCAATTTACTTTTGCGATACCGGTTTGGATGATCTTCTATTCTTCAAATCTGAGCATTGCAAAGAGTACTACAATGATTGATAAAATACATATCATTGAGCTGAGCATCATCGTGATACTCGCTCTCTATTTACTGATAGACTTCGTCGTCTATCACTGGTCCATTTTATTCTGTGCACTTGCTCTTCAATAGGGCAAGCTGTACAGCTTTGGCTTTATTTCAAAACTACCAAGGAGGATAATATGGATAATGTACACCTGATAACTGTGAAATACCTAGGGCCAACCAATACACGGGGCGCACGATGGAAAGTCACAAGTAAGTATCAAAAGAAGTCATTTACATTGGATTACAATTACTCATTCGGATCATCAATGTTTGAGTATGCGATCTATGGATTGCTACGCAATATGGGCTATCGTGTTGTGTTCTGTGCATCAAGTGATGGATCAACCATTGATACGTTTGGAGTTATCAACAAAGACAAGGATCAAGGATCTCACAGTTGGATACCAATGACACCAAAAATCAAATCTTGGTGGGATAATGCTGACTACAATACTGTTCGACAATGGCGTCAAATAGTATTGGATTTCAATGAGCTTGTTGATCATGTTGATGATGATCAAATCATCACCGAATAATTATACAGCTGTCTTTTACTGGGATAGATTCCTATCCCTTTTGAGTTTATTTCAAACTACCAACAACCCTAGGAGGATAATATGAGTGCTAAGTATAAAGTAACCGGTGTCGACCGGTCAGGTAAACGATTTCAACTATTCTACAATTGCAGGATGACTGCAATGTGTATCAACCTTTGGGCAGGCTCAGTCTGGGAATGGACAGGGATACATTGGAGGCTGATCAAGCGAGTGTCTAACTAACTTTACGGGGTGTAAAAACCCCACCATTTTAACTCAACCAAGGAGGATAATATGAGATTGACCATTAAAAGATTCAAACTGGATCTAGACACTCACCTGTTCTGGCATTGCTACCATGATAAAATCAAGTTCATCCAATGCAAAATGTATACCGAGTTCGATGACGACTGCCCTTATTGGTACGTATGGTTTGAACTGTCGTTTATCACCATCAAGTTTTGGTGGACTAACTATGAACCTGAACCAATGACCTGTCCACCGGTATCCAATGACCCAGTTGTTCGATTGAACGCTACGAGTGACATTGAATTCCGTAACCATTGATCAGTAGGGGGTGTAACAACCCCCGCCCCTTTACATTTTAACTGTATTTAACTACCAATTTTACAGTACTAACTACCAAAGGAGGATAACATGAGAACCAAAACCAAAACGATACGACCTATCTTAGACCAAGCATACACCTACTACGTGACCGCTAAGTCTCGTAACGGTAAGACTGGTAACATACCAACGGTATGGATTGCTGGTAATACTGGGTGTGCTAGTACCGACAAGGCTGTTAGTGCTGGATCTTGCAAGTCGTCTGGGTGTCCTCTACTTCCAAAAAGTAAAGGTGGACCCGTACCCCTTGGACAACGTGGTTGCTATGCTTGGTCGGGTCAAGTGTCTGGGGCATTGTCTGCAATACTCAGGGCTAAAGACAAGAGCAAGTACGAGCTGAAGACAGCTCTCAAAAACTCACACCGTAAAGCTCGGTATCTTCGGATGTCTGCAATAGGTGATCCGTCTGTCTTGTCTCGACAACAACGTGACGAGATAACGGGAACCCTCGAAGCATTCAATAAAGAATACTGCGCTCTATCTACCGGGTTTCGGATCATTGGCTACATACACGGTTGGCGACTAGCCCCGTGGTGGAAAGGTTATTTGATGGCCTCTACCGATTCCCTTGATGAAGCCGACAAGGCTATTGAAAAGGGTTGGCGTACCGCTGTCACTCTGCCAGCTAATACCGAGGGCCGAGTTGTTAAGACACCAAAGGGTAACAAGATATATGTCTGTCCACATCTAGTCAAGGGTGTCGACAAGCGTACCGTCGATGACTGCAATGATTGCGGATGGTGTAGTGTACAGGATGATCGATTCAAAAAGATGAACATCGGATTTCCGTTACATCAATAAAGGGCTAGCCCACCCACGGGCCTTTGATTCTATTTCAACTACCAAACCTTAGGAGGATAATATGAACCGAGAACACGTCCAAACCATACACGGAAACCTTGTGTATAAGGACACTTGCTACATCCAATGGGAATACACCTTCACCTACACGAGGGAAGGGGCAACCTATACAAACACATACAAGAGTTTGATTGCCCCTGAAATTATAGATGGAAAGATAACCGAGGGCGGATTGCAATGTTCAAGACCTTATCATAACTGCAAGATTATAGGGGTCACAAAATACCGTCTGTGTACCACAGGAGGAGTCACTGTCGAACTGTATTAACATAAAGGATTGGCCTACCTTACAGGCCTTTTGATTCTATTTCAACTACCAACAAGGAGGATAATATGAAACTCGTACCCATATTCCAAAGGGATGCAAGGGCGTTCATCAATGAACACCACCGACACAACCCTGCACCACGGGGTTCCGTCTTCCAGATTGGCCTTCAAGTAGAGGGTGAACTGGTCGGGGTCATAATGTGTGGACGACCGGTAGCTCGTAGGTTGCAGGATGGCTACACCCTGGAGGTGAATCGTAACTGCATCAACGGATACCACAAGGGAGCGTGCTCCAAACTGTTAAGCGCAGCTTGGCGAGTAGCCAAATCACTGGGATACAAACGTATCATTACATATACACTACCCCACGAAGGCGGGGCCTCGTTGAGAGGTGCGGGGTGGACAGTTGACAACGTGTCTGACATCGGCAACTGGAACAACCGCGAGGGGCGACAAGAACAAATGTTCAAAACTACAAACAAAATTAGATGGATAAAGGGTGAACCCTTCCCATCATAACTACCAATCCAAGGAGGATAATATGCTAGATAAAATACTAGAACTAACAATAGACGGGCAAAAACAAGCCCTGTTTATCAACCGTGACGCGATCTTTAAAGAGATTGCAAACGTCATTGACCGACACCAGAAGCTGCAAGCCAGGGTCAGCACACAAATAAACTGCTTCTACGATGATGATGATATACGAAATGCCCTACTGTCTCACGATGAGGGTATGACGTATGACCGATGGAGGACTGATGTAGACGATGAAGCTCAGAGTGAGGAAAACTTTATGGAGTTCTTGGAAGGATACCAGATCCAAGGCTACGACATAGACCCAGAAGATTATCTACTATGGATCATCGAATGCAAAGTAGACCTACCATTCTAACAACTACCAACAAAGAGGATTACTATGAATAGGACATTAAATAAGACAGAAACTAGATGGGTAAAGTTTATCGATCGCAACCCAGAGTATGCACCATATCTATGGGATGCCTGGCAGAAGATAATAGATGGCGTAGCTTTTGAGGATGTCAAGGCTCACTTCATTACTAACGTTACCGACGACACAGGAATTGCTGGAGCCATATCGTTCTTTGCAAGGAAGATCCAAGGCAGGCCAATGAGCACCATCGATGAGCTGAAGATCTTTCTGGATCAGATCAAAGAAGACAGGAGGATAGCTAGGGAGGAAGCAAAGAAACAACCAAGAAAGTTTGTACCAAGAGACTATGGTTCTGGTACATACATTGACGACGATGGCAATGAGGTACACTGGGTCGGACGCAAAGAGAAATTTAACTAACAACTAACTACCAAGAAGGATGACTATGAATGAAATAATAATAATACACTGGCACGATTGTGAAGTCTCTTGGATACCAAAAACTGAGGACAGCGTTAAGTTCTTGGCTAAATGGCAGGAGAGTATAGATTGTTTTGTCATTGCTGAAATACCACTCCAGTGGAAACAGTATGTCAAAGAGAACAAACTACTGGATCACTGCGCACAAATCGCATGGGATCAATCACCAGAGAACCCAGAAAACTATAACAACTAACTACCAACAAGGAGGATAATATGAATGATCAACAACTTTTAAGAGAACACATCCAGGTATGGATTCAATTAGTTAATGAAACTATTTTTAACCAAGGCCCTCGAAATGATCCTAGATTATCAATGGGAAATGGACGAAAATATATCAAAATATGGGATAAGAATGGGATCTTTGCTTTTGTTCGTGCGATTGACGGAGCAATTTTAAAACCTAAAAATACAAATAGCCCAATGCTTAATCATAGCAGGGGATCTATTTATGATTCTGATGTAACAAAAGCAGTCACTCGATACGGTGTCCGATATATGGATGATCCATTATTAGGAATAGGCACAAAATAACAACTAACTAACTACCAATCCAAGGAGGATTACAATGAGTAAAACAAAAGAAGAGAAGAGAACTGCGCAACTGCGCAACCAAGAAGTATTGATTAAACTATTATCTGATTTCACAGAACAGAATGTGGTTACTAATTTAGAACTGCATCATATGCTGATGAGGTCTGGAGGATCGAGGTTCTCTTTCCATATGAGCTATGATGATTTCCTACGATTATACAACGGTAGAGAAGTCATTGAAGCATCGACAGGGGGACTATCAATTAAAATTCTGGATATTTCTGATGAGGTATCCAACCTAACAGTACACGCCTTCTGCACTGTTGCCCCAGTAAAATCGTTTACACATCGGAGGATTACATTGTCTACGCAGTACCCTAAGTATGTTGGAGGTGTGTAATGTTTGGTTACTGTATTATATTCTTCTTCTTTATGTGCGCCTGGGAGGTGATCTGTGAACCGGTGTAACTTACTACCCCAGTGGGCAAAGCATAAAATAGAAAGAGGAGAGGATGGTACATTTACTATCCTCTTCTCTGTTGAAGAAGGAAAGATCAATGGATCTGTTCTACCATTTAAAACAAAACACGAAGCTGAACAATGGGTAAACAAACATGTGTTCACTCACCCACTACCAAAAACAATAAGGATTGACAATGAAAACTCAAATAAGAAATTTGCCTATGGACCAAGAAGATTTTGTTAACGCTTTACTCGACATCCAAGTTGATAGTGTAATAACTCACGCCGAACTATTGGATTACATTAACGAGATTGAAGCAGAAGGCTTTGATAGAGGGCTGTCATTAGACCGTACAGACATCACTGAGTTCTTAATGGCAAAGTGGTCAGAGGCTAGGGTTAAAGACCGTGTAGATACCATTATCAAGCTTAGCGACCCTAAGTTAAATATGAAGAAGATTATTAAATACGTCCGGAAGCTTATCAAAACCAAAGGAAAAGTGATTGCACTAAGACATACAGCTGTGATTTGTAAAGAACATCCAGAGCATCAAGATAAATTTATACGAGCGTTGGAGGGCATGTACAATGGTAGATAACATAGACTTGATTATATCCTGCGTAGCTGAACACCTGGGCATTGAAAACATCATTAGCGCAAACGAACTTAGACAACCTAAGAAGATTGACTTTGCTAACAAACAAGACTTTGCTGTGGCAAAGATACGAAAGTATGAACACTATTTGAATGTATATGTTTGGAAGTCTGTAAAAACATTTAAACAAGACAGTAGACCAGTTTGCGACTACTGCATCCAGGTTGATTCGTTTGGTCAGTTATACAAGAAGAAGAAAGCTGGAAGGAGAAAGTCTGTAAACCCAAAAGATTTAGTAAGCTTCAGTCTGTCTTCAAGCGATATACGTTTGATGGAAGAAGTAATTGTTCAACGAGGTAGATCACATTTTATTCGGTGTGCTACAAAACGAGCAGTATACCTGGAACATTTAATGTGGATACACAAAGACCCTTTCATACACACTAGGCCAATCCCTGGTGGTTGGGGGTTGTACAAGGAGGATGGTTCCTGTATTGCTACCAACACAGACGAAGTGCTTCTTCTTAGGAACGAGCTACCATACAGTCTGTTGTTGACACGATAATGTTAGAATGATAATGTTGTGTAGGTAGTTTTTAATTGGTAGTTGGAAAATGTCTAGGCCAGAAGCTGTATCCTCCGCTTCTGGCCTTTTTCTTTTTCTACGGTAAATCTGCTAGGTCTATGATTTCGATCTTGTCACCCCAGCAAGCACACGTACCTGTGTCCATCAAGTCAGATCGATCTGGATAACAATAACTCGCACAACGATCACCGTCTGTATCTAAGATAAACACAATCAAAGCAACCAGTATTATTGCTATACATATCAGAACAAGTATCTGTACTACTCTCATCTATCAATGAGCAAAGATGAATACACCAGCCCCGTTATCTGGATCTGTACTCTTTGTGTAGTTTGCCTCTTTGGTAACAACAAAACACATCGTGCCCATTGCCAAGCCAGAGAAAGAAAACTGAACAGTCTTTTGTGCGGGACACTTGAACTTCATATGTGTCTGAGTAGTACCTAAAGTAGGAGTGCCTGTATTGTATATCTTCAGCCAAACAGCGTGTGTATTCTCTTCGTTGTTTATTTGTATCGCATCTATGTGTGTATTACTATATGTGTCAGCACTAATAGCATTCAGCACAGTTGTTGTGTCGGTATTACTAAACAACAGCGTTGAGAGCTGAGAGGATAGCTTCTGTATACTTAAGCTCATGGTTCACCTAATATCTTGAGTGCAACAGTTTGAGAAGGGTTGCTTGATCCACCCGCTGCGCTAGTTGCTGCATAAGATACAGCAGTATCAAACTCGATGTCGCATCTGCAAATTAAAGTTGAGGAAGCAGGGACCGCAATCTCCAACACCGCATCAGTAGTAGATGCAGCCGTAGTTAATACCACAGTCTTAGAATCAAAGATAGAGAACCAAGCTGCTGCCGAACCATTGACAACCTGAAACATTGTAACATTTCCAGTGCCTCTAAACACATCTAGTACAGCAGCCGCTGTAACACCTGTGTCCTCTACATGATCTGCTAGCTCCGCAAATGCAACATTGCTTTTAATAGCCATCCCTAACTTCCTTTACTAGTTTGCCTAGCAATGTCTTTCATTTTTAAATCTTGCAGCGAAGATGTGATCTGATCCAAAGAGATTAATAGTCGGTCCATCTTTTTCTCAACATCCTGGATCTGTCTGTCCATTGCTTCGAACTTGGAAGACAGAGTTTGTAATCCATTGTGATGCTCATCCTTCAGCTCAGACTTCTCAGACTGTAAATCGCTAATCACTCGGTCATACCGGTCACGCAGAGCACCTTCCCGTACATCTTGTTTTTCCATAAGAGCATCAAAGCGTTTAACATTTCCAAGGTTCTGATAAAAAAGGTAACTGGCGAACGCAGCCATTGGTGGAGCAGTGGTTAATAAATTCATTATGCTTGCGTCATCCATAACCATACTCCCAAACATTATTTTATCGCGTCAGCAATAGCGTCTACAATCTCAGGCAAGAAAACAACAGAAGCATTGTAGGCTATGTCCCACCTTTCTTGCTTTGTGATTCGTTTACCGCCATCACTATCAGGGTCTTTAGCTTCTTCTACTTGTCTTAGTAATTTAATTACGACAGGCATCAGTTGACGAATAATAGCAATAGTTATTTGTAGGGCGTTTCGGTTTAACATTTTTTGTTCCTTAGTTTTGATTGTACCACAAATCAATACCCTCGGCCATCGCCTGACCAAGCAGTTTGATCTGATCAATACTAAGATAGTGTTGATGAGTTTCATTGTCAATGAAAAATGGTTCAGCGCAAATAGCGACAGGCTGTACACCTGCTATTGTTGCAAACGCATTCTTGGTCCAGTCTCCTTTCCGTGCCTCGATACACTTGACTGTGGATAAGTGTGGGAGATCACATACTACATCTGCTATACATTGAGCCAGCTGGCTTCCCTTAGTGCTTCTCGAATCATAAAAGAAAGAACTGTACCCTCCTCCTCCGGCATTGATATGACAAGACAAGTACACTGATTTATCCTGAGGATAGTTATCTTCATACCAGTTTACTCTTTCGTGGCGAGCTTTGTAGTTACCATCACTAATCCTAATAACCTTATGGCCCAGTTCACGTAACCGCATCTCGCAGAAGAACGCATACAAGCTAGTCCAGTACGCCTCCTGCTGATCCATCCGATCACCAATAGATGCACCCATAGATTTTGGCTTACGTGCTTGGCCGGTGTGCTGTACGTCAAGGTAAATCATTATTAATAATCGCCTTGGCTAAATGTGGCTGTTGCATCTGGACTACTACTAATAATGATACCATTTAAGAACCAAGACGTGCCGTCGCTGAAAAGCTCAACAGAAGTACCAGCTAGAGCATCAACAAACGTCACCGTGTTATTAGTTTCAGCCGACGCTCCACCAATAAAAGTGGCTGCGGTTGCACCTGAGTAACTGTTTGGTGAATTGACATACCCTGAGCCATCACCACCAAGATCAAGTCGACCAATCAAACCATACAGAAACGTCGTATCGGCAGCAGCTTTTATAATTAAATCGTAAGTCTGATTATTGTGTAGATATACAATTTTAATCGCATAATTTGCTGCAGGGGAGGGCAATGTAATTGTTTTGCTTGCCCCAAGCTCTTTAACAAAAATGGTACGTCCGTTATGATCTGCAGTTAATGTAAGATTGTCGTCTATTAAATTCATATTGCATCTATTATTAGATAGCGTACCACTAGATGCTTTTAGCCCGCTACTAGCAATCCCAGTAACAAGGTCTGCAATTGATTCTACCTTGGAAGCTCCCGTTGCACCGCCATCATAGAACATAAAGTGGTCGTCTGCAACAGCGACAGCAGCAGCAGTTCTGCTACTTGAAGATGCTACACCGTCAATTTCAGCAGCAGTAGCTGTAACTGCTGTGCCACCAAGTATAAGTTGACCTTCAGGTACTACAATCCTGGCAGCTCCTCCCATAATCAAGTCGTCTTCTGATTCATCCCACAGCATATATGCACTAGCAGTCGCACCGTAGAACTTTACATCGTGACCTGAGTCATCGACACCTACTTCGATCGGACCTTGTATATCAAGGCTCTTGTTTGACTTTATCTTCATAACGGTAGACAAGCTATTTAATGAGTTTCCTGAACCACCAGCAGCCTTGGCCACCTTGAACTCAATGTCTCCACCGTCACCTGTTCCTTTTCCTATCCCACCTTGTAAGACTAAAGCACCACCAGCTATATTATTTGTGGTTCCCGCAACCGGACCACCAGCTGCAACCGTCATACTTTTACCGGCAGTATCATGAGCGGTATCGTCTATCCCAAAGCTTTGGTCTTGATCATTGGCAAATGTTAGCTCACCTTTATGGCTAATCGTTAGCCTAGTACTAAGAGAATTTAAAGAACTTCCCGCACCGCCAGCAGCCTTGGCTGTCTTAAATACAATGGCTCCCCCGGAACCCTGACCCTTACCTTGGCCACCTTCAATAACAACATCACCACCAGCTATGTCGTTTGTTGTTCCAGCTGTTGGATTACCACCTCGCATGGTTATTGTTTTTCCAGCCACGTTATGCGCGGTGTCTTCTATTTCTATACCCGCATTCTGACCTTCACCAAAGTTAAGAGAACCACTTACCAACTTTGTAGCACCAGTAATCTTTACCGTGGTGTCGGATAC
>TARA_R110000851_G_scaffold117098_1_pt1 | contig 10392 bp, 8 predicted proteins | sample TARA_R110000851 | Tara Oceans TARA_R110000851 (sample SAMEA4397627) | marine metagenome | biome: Polar Biome; feature: [DCM] deep chlorophyll maximum layer (ENVO:01000326); material: water (ENVO:00002006), including particulate matter (ENVO:01000060) such as... | depth 17 m | reverse complement strand
ATGTTATATTTATCTTTCTGTTCATTTAAAAACTTTTTAGCTTTTGCAAGTTCTCTTTTTTTAGTTCTCTCAATTTTCTTAATGTCAGCTGGCTCGTCTATATCTGCATCATAACCAAACTTATCCTCCATTAAATCCTTAATATCCTCACTATCTAAACCTTCCTCAGTGTGAGCATAGTACTGAGACAACAATTTGTCACTATCCATCTCGTCAAAATTCTGTTGGAGTTTAACAAAATCTTGGATACTACGGCCTGTTTCTTTTTTATAATCAAAATAGGCAGATACATCTTCAGGTAATTCTTCGTTTGCTTGTTTCTCCTCAAACAATTGGTCCACTGATTCAATATCCTTATTGTACTTATTTTTTAAATAAGAAATAATATCTGCATCATTTAACTCTGGTGCGGGAGCTTTATCGTCTATAACCTTTTTTTCATCTACTATAACCTTATCATCCTTATCCTTACCCTCAATTATTGGCTCAAATTTATCCTCATGGTCTTTAAGTAGTTTTTCTTCTATTTCCACTGTTGACTTTTCAACTACGTCAATTTCTTTGACCGTAAACTTCTCTTTTGTGTTGTTTTCCATTTTATTTAATTTAATTTATGCAAAGTTAATACTATTTTAATTATAATTTTCAAGCCTATCTTGGGTTGAATTCAGATAAGTCAAATCCATCTAAACTATCTTCATTGGATTCAAAATTTATAGGAGCTCCTCCTGTATTTCTCTGAGTAATCATTTTTGATTGCTGAGTATTAGCTTGACTTATACGCTCAGCTTTAGCGTCCTCTTTTTGCGATTCTCTATTATCAATCTGCGACTGGTCCATTCCTCTTAATTGCATGTTCATGTCAAATTCAACCTGCATTAATTGGCGCTTAAGATTAGCCTCATTCTTTTGTTTTTCTATTTCAAATGCAATCTCAGCTTGTTTAATCTGAATTTTAGCCTGTATCTCAGCTTGTGTTTGTTGCATTTTAGATTGAGCCTCTTGCTGCTGAAGTTGTTGTTGTTGCTGCCCTATCATAGCCTGCTTCTCTTGCTCCTCTTGTTTTAACTCTGCTTTATTTTGCTTACGCTTAACTTTTAACAACTGATTAGCCATCTTTAAATTATTAAGACCTCTAATGTCAATAGCGTCCTCTAAGTCAATCCCGCCTTTCTGTAATGCCATTTGAATATTATCCTCTAACTGAGATTTTTCTTCTTCATCTGGACTCATCTCTATAAATATACCAAAGTCATGTAGGTAAAGATTTTTTATATCTTCTAGTATCCCTAAGTTGTATTTACCAATCTGCATAGCAAACTGATCTTTAAAGTCAGCATACTCTAAAACATCAGCTGTTCTTATAGATAAACACTCAGCTAAAGTTTTAGTTATATAAAGACTGGCCTGTAAAATATGCCTTGTTGCTACATTAGAATTTAAAGCCGCTAATTTCTGTACTCCAACTAAAGAATTTGGATCAGGAGTAGATGCGTCTCTTGCTTCATTAAGCCCAGTAACTTGCCTTAACATTCCTAGGTAATGATTATAGTTACCTATAAGCATCTGCATTTTGCTTTGCCCACTATTAGAGGTAAGTTGTGTAATTGGTACTTTAGCATTATTATATTCTCCATCTTGAGTGTAACTTCTACCAATAACAGACCCTGTTTGGAAATATAACCTTAACGCATCTTCAGGATTATAATCAGCACCCGTCCCTAAATCAACTTCACTTAATCCATCAGCATCTATAAACACACCATCTGGAACAACTTTAGCTATAATTTGCTGTATCTTTAAATGAGTAATCTGTATTAAATCTGCAAATGGAATCATTCTCCTAAGTGTAGAGTCTAAATTTCCCTTATACATTCTTGGAGCACACGCCACATAATTAGGCCTCGCATCTTGACTTGCAGACTTTGGCCTAACCATATTTTCCATCACCTTCCACTCTAACATAATAGTTGTTCCCATAACCATTACACCCTCATACCAAACATCAATTCTTTTCTCTACTCTTTCAAACTCACCCTCATCCATCATTTCTTTAGGTGGATTAAACTCATCGTCTTTCTCTACAGTCTTATATGTTCCCTCAGATATTTTCTTTTTCTTATACACAAAACTCTTGGTGCTTTTATAGTTAAAATACAATAAAGTACATGTGTCTCTTGAAAACATACTATTATTATACATCGCCTGAGAATTATGATAATCACCCCAAGCCTGACTATATTTGGATATTTCCTTCATATCCTCCATAGAAATAGTTGGGTCAATTTTAATAACCTCTCCAATCGGGATGGTTTTTATTTCTCCCCAATAGAATGTATCTTTAAAGTAAGGGTCTTCTGTATAACTATAAACAACATTAGCAGGGTCAACATATTCTGCTTTTACACCATCACCCATCTGGAAACTATGTTTTGCCATCCCTATTCCTAGAGTAGTAATATCCATATCAATCCTTTTCCTTGTGTCATCAAAGTGGTTTTCTTTAAGAAGTGTGTCTATGGCAATTTCGTTTGCAATCTCAATCCCTGGCTTATAATTAAGTTGCATGTACAACTCCATTTCAGAATCACTTGTTGGTAGTGTTTTAGGGTCAACCTGAAATACCTCCATCTGGAAATCTTTCTCTATTTGTCTAAATAAATCTTGAGCCACAACATTAGATTGAACCATCTCCTGAAATTCATTCCTCTTCTCGGCAGACATAGCATCTGTAGCTGTACAGCTAACTTTAAATAATCTATCAGACATCCCATTTACCACAATATCCACAAACTTAGGTATAATTGGAACTGGAGTCCAGTCTAAATTTAAATAAGATAAATCACCATCTACAGCTAATTCATTTTTATATTTTTGAACGGATTGCTCTCCTCTTGCGTATAATCTTAGTTTATGAAATTCCTCCCACTGACTGTAGAATTTACAACCGCCACCGTCTTTTCTAAACCACTCATATTGTATTGATTGACCTACCTGTAATCCAAATTCAACTTTAGCCTTTTCAGCATCAGAAGAAAATTGATCAGGAAAAGCGGTAGATTGTATGTTTATTGTGACATCTTTCATGTAATTATTTGGCTTGTATTGCTTGAATTATTATATCTTGCAAAGTTAACACTTATTTTTGATTTCTCTTGGGATGGCGTGTACAGGTGTTTTTGGTTGGCCATTATAGCAAGTCCAGAACTTATAGACGCATCATGCTTTGTTCTATTACTTATATCAAACTTCGCCCAATCCTCTAATGTATTAGCAAAATACATAACCCCGATATCTCCAGCATCCCTGTGCTCACCATCCAAATCAATACCTATATATTTGTCAATATGAGATTCAATAGCTGATGCGTGCGACTGCTTAACATCTTCAGATGTATTAGGAATTCCTCCTAACTCTTTTTCTGTTTTAGATAATTTAGTGTATACTTTGTCTGGCCTGTTTAATGAATACCCTCTATACCCCCTATTCTTGAAATGATAAAGTAATCTAGGCTTGTTATTCTCCACTAATATTGGCATTCCATAATAAATACAAGCCATTAGAACTTCTTCAAAAAATATCTCAGCAGTCTGAGGCCTAGCAATGTATTCTAAGAAAAAATGATTACTTGGTGCTTGGTCCATATTAAATTTAGTAAGACCATGCAGAGACCCATTAGAACCCTTACCTATAACTACTCCAGAAATATCATAAGAGTCACATCCAAATGAACCAATATGTTCGTTCCCTGGCCTCTTTTTACCTTTAAATGTTACTACATTATTATCCATCCCAGGAGGAGGTGTCCAGCTAACTAAAAATCTACCATGTTTATTAGGCGACCAAATCACTTTTGTATCCTTTATTCCATTTGCCCAAGAAAAAGAACCTCTAGTAATATGATGGTCCATTATTAAAGAATCATTATAATCTACTTGTTGGTATATTTTTGTTAAGTTAAATATAGACTGCTTACTCTCATCTCTAAATGCATGCGACTCAGTACGAGGGAACTGTCTGTAAAATTCATTTAATGCGTCTGGGTCGTTAGCTAAAGAATCAACTTCATTCTTCCAATAATCTATAGCGCCTATAGTAATTAACTCCCCATCAATCCCCGTTATAGGAGTTTTAGGAGCGTAAAATACAGGCATTCCGTACATATCTATATATCCCTCAAAATTCCACTCCATAGGAATAAACAAGCAATACAGCCCGCTTTTAGTTTGTCCATTTTTATTTCTCTTAGAAGGGCGTGAGTCATTAAAAAGAGATTTAAAATTCCTACCCCCTTTATCTAAAGCATTAGAGGTGGACCCCATCATACACTTACCAATAATTTTACTCCCTAATCGCAAACAAGTCTTTGTTACACGCCAGTTATTAAGGATGTTATCGGGCCTTTCCCATTTACCTGATTCGTCATGTAGGAGTAATTTTAGCTTTTCACCATCATAACTATTGTCTCCAGTATTTTTCCAGTCAATAGTAGTATCTAATCCTTCAAGCTCATCGTCAGCCAAATGGAACATATTTTTTTTAGTAATCTTAGACGCAGGAACTCTGTAAGCTAGTTCAGTTTTAGGCTTATCCATACCATCTTGAATAGGCTTAAAGAAGAATGGGTAGTTATTAGATATAGGGACTACTTTGTCTGTAAACATTTTCTTTGCATCAGATCCTGATTTAGACAATATACCTATACGAGCATCGTTAGTAATAGTACCTGTATTAACCCCCTCACATGATGCCATAAATGAAAATCCAGAACGTCTAATTTTTAAATAGTCCATTCCATAACATCTTTTATCTGCCTTACATGCTTCCCAGAAAATATAAAAAATTCTATTTGCCTCTCTAAAGTCTGGCAACCCAACATCAATTTTAGTCCACTGCAAATACATATAATGAGTCCCTGTTATGTATGTAGGAATTCCATTACTCATAAACCAATAACCTTCTTCTCTTCTATTGAACTCCTCCTCTATATAATCAACCCACTGAGATTTAAACACATCTGGAGCGTCATGCCATTGGAAAATAGACTTCACTCTATTTAGCTCCTTAGATATAGGTGTTGATTCCCAATACTGTTCTTCTTTTTTTTTCGACCTTTTATATAGCTCTTTAGGAGGTTTTGGTAAGGCAATCTTCAATCCATTTATATCAATAACAGTCTGAATCTGACCAGAACGAGAAATAACAACAACATCATATTTTTCATTATAACCATACAGCCAGCTCCTTGACCTGTTTTTAATCGCTACAACAGAGTTAGGTATATGCTTTGATATAACTTTATGTAAACTATTTTGCTCTTTTTTCTGCAAATCCTTTTGGGGGTTTATTTGTGGTTTCAACTACATTACCTTCTAGCAAAGCCTTTTCTTCTTGTATTCTTTTAAGTATATCGAAAGCGTCAAAGATGGCTAATTTCTTAGTAGCAGCAGCATTCTTTAGTTTGTCGGCAGATAATGGGTCTTCTGCATCAACTTTAATAATTTCCTCTTCAGCTACTTTTACTAATTGCTTAACAGCCTTCTCTCCTGCTTCTATTATATTTGATTTAAGTTTTTCTATGTCCATTATTTATATTTATAAAATATTACATACACTTGCCTTCCTTCTTTCCATGATTTATTAGGGTACTTACTGTGAAAATAATTAGAAGGATAAGATACTATTCTATTTTGCTCATATCCAGAAACAGAAACTAACCTCCACATATCCAGTTTCTCTGCATCTTCTTTTATAGTTCTATCGTACTCTTCGTTTGTTATATGAGGTGGTAAGCTTTTACCATAAACCTCATGTTCCCAGAAAGCAGTACCATGTAAATCCTCTCTTTCTCTTGGTGACATATACAGAACAGCTGCTCTATCTGGTTTTTGGCCATCTATATTTAGGTCCGAATGTATACGCCAAGTATTATCTAACTCGTCTGTGGATACTCTAAAGAAACTTAATATCTTTTCTAATGATTTACCTTCTATTAATCCTAATTTGCTTAACACATGGTTGTCAAATGACTCTGGAGATTCTTGTACATAAAAATCCTTTTCACCTACAGTATGCTTTAAAAACTCTCCTTTATCTAAATAACTCGTAGCTATACTAAATAAATCTTTATCTATAAAATCATCTACAGTGTATATCATAATATCATTGTTATATTATCAGTAAACATCCTATACAATTTTTCATCATCTACTGTAAATGGATAGTCACTGTCTGGGACAAAAGAAATTTGGTCCCCAACAGAAACGCCTAAATCCAATAGCTCTTGATTAATATATTTCACTTCTCCAATTAAAGGTTCTTCTACGCAATTTTTTAGCAAATAAGACTCTTTAGTGTGTATTGGTTTTATGAAACAATACTTACTGTGAGCCATCCAAGTACCTTTATTTTTATATAAAAAGAATTGCTCATTATCTATTAAAAACAAATCATCCTTAAAAAAACTTCTACCGCTTTTTTGCCTTCCTTTCATATCATAATAAAACTTAAATACATTATGATGTACTAATAAAGTGTCGCCCTCACTTACAGGTCCCTTGTAATCTATGGGTAATGAAATAACCTCTGCAAAGCGATTAGCTACTACATGATCCTCTTGTGATGAGCTTGTGATAAACTCAGTGGACCCTATTTTTTTAATATTATCATACCTTCTTCCATTTAAAGGCTTAACAATAAAGTTGTATGGAGACCTCATTAAAAGTTTATGTTAAACTCTAGCGATATTGGTAGTGTAGTTAAGAACTGTTTCCATACATATATTACATCCCCTTTTTGAATCCATATTTTATATGAATTATCTACATGCTGAATAAGATGTATTTTATGTGAACCGCCTAAAACGTCTTGGCCTACGATATAATGCATTGCGCCCGACTTATAGTCTGCGCCAATTGATATTTTTCTAATGTCCATTTCATTTAATTTAATTTATGCTCCAGTATTAGTAGCTCTAAAAGCAACATGACCTTGTATATTTATATTGGTATTACCCCCATTTACAACAAACATCAGGGCTTGTGTTCCTGTTAAGTTCAGACTTAGAGGTAGTTCAGTACCAGGTTGAGTAAAATTCTCACAAAAAACTCCAGTAACTGGACCTTTAAACTCTCCTACTAATTGAGGTTGTTCCCCCATACATATATCAGTTAAATATAAAAAGAAATTTAATGATACCTCAACATCTACATAACCCGTAATATGAACCTCACATATATTACTTGCCGAAAAACCACTGCCACAAGAACTATCACCATGACTATTTGAAAAAACAGTAGCTCCTATTTGTTCTATATTAGACCAATTATTAGGTGCGTTTGGAGATCCTACTAAAACAAGAGTGTCTGCTCTTAATGCATTAAATCCAGCTCGAGTAATATTGCCAAAAGAATGAAATCCAAAAGATTGATTAAAATTTGTATTAACAGCAGAAAAAGTAAATCTTTCTATATATCCTCCGCCTCCTGAATCACCTGCTGGTGTCGCCCACGTGTTATCACCTCTTAAGAATGTAGTCGCACTTGGAGTTCCTGTAGCAGATAAATCTATTCCTCCCATTGTTACAGTTCCTGTTGCCGCTGTGTTTACTGTTCCTGCATCTATAAATACTCCATTCGCATTAGTGAATGACTCAACTCCCGTCCCTTTAGGTTCTGCCCAATTACCGTCTGCTCTTAAATAAGTAAGAACCCCGCCTGGTGATCCTGGAACGTACCCCACATCATTAGTTCCTCCAAATACATTTGATTCTAAAGTTAATACAGAACCGACAATAGACCCTGTTAAGGGTACTGACTGAGCAGTAGTTGTAGTTAATGCTAAGGTATTTACACCTCCGCTACCTCCTGAAGGAAGTACCCACTGCCCGTCTCCTCTTAAAAAAGTAGTAGGAGTTCCTCCTAATGGAACAAACCCTTCTAAAGCAGCACCCCCGTATCGTTGAGGCGTAATAGTTGTAACTGTACCTGCCGTATTTATAGCTAAAGGATCGCCTAATGATAAGGTATTAGCTCCTAATGATATTTGTGTAATCCCTGAGCCCGTAGGCTCTTCCCAAAGACCATCTGCTCTTAAAAATTCAGTACTTCCACCTGAAGAAGCGGGTACAACACCTATATTTGAACCTCCTTGAAATATTGTCTGCGTTATAGTCGTCACTCCACTTACAGTAGCAATTGTTAGTGGTGTCCCTGAAGAAAATAATGGTGTAGATGTAGCGATTGAAAGAACACCGTCATTTGAGAATGTTAATTGTGAGGAGCTATTTCTTGTAATCGTTACCCCCGTTCCACTTGTTAATGATACATCTTGATTAACCGCATTACTGTCTAATAAGCGAAGAGAAGTTGTTGAAGTTGGCACGCTATAAGTATAAGTAGTATCTGAAACACCTGGAGCAACCCATGAAAGAACACCTCCTAAAATCCCTAAAACCTCACCATTTACACCCGTGGACCCTCCTACATCCTGTATGCTTGCGGGGATAACCGTTGGCACAGTAAAATTTGCGGTCCCTGTTAAAAGTATACTTTGAGTAGAACTATTACCCATTGACAGTGTATCGTCTAAACTACAGCAAGCTATATCCACCCAAGATAAGCCAGTTGCTGTTGAGCTTAGTATCTGCCCTAAACCTCCAGGAGATAATGACGTGTCTAGTATAGTGCCTGCGGTAAGGGAGCCTGTTATATTTATAAATGCATTAGCTCCTACAGCGGTATTACCCGTATCTAATATTTGCTGTAATGTGTTTGTAGTTGACGCTGGCGTAATCCATGAAACTCCTGCTCCTGTTGAGGATAATACTTGACCAGATGTTCCGATAGTCGTTCCATCAGAAACAGTTCCCGTTAAGGATACTGCTCCGCTAAAAGCATTGCTACCACCCCATGTATTAGTCCCTAATGAAGTTATGCTGTTGCCAGCAGAAAATGATGTTGTACTTGAACCAGTGAATACTATACCTACTCCATCAGCAATATTTCCTGAGTTTAATACAGATTGCAGTGAGCAGCACGATGACTCTGGTAGAGAATCTGACCACTCTAATCCTGTTCCTGTGGATGTCAGCCATTGCCCTGCAGTCCCTGTTGATCCCCCAATATTTATTTCTCCGTTAGCGTCAAAGATTAATTCTGCTGAATTAACATTTACATTGCCAGTAAAAGTACTTGTTCCTGCATTTACAAGAGTACCTGAAGAAGATATATCAACCCCACCTCCCGCTCCAGTTGATTGAAATAAGGAGCTGTCTAGGATTATATCTTGAGATGAAGTATTTCCTACTGATAACGTATCATCTAAGCTGCAGCATCCTCCTGATGCTCCAGAAATCCATTGCAATCCTGTTCCAGTAGAGCTTAATACTTGTCCTGATGTCCCTGTAGAGCCTAATGCTGTGATGGTTGCAGGATATATATCTGTACATATTATATTTCCTGTAGCGCCAGTAAGCGTTATAGGAAGGACGGATGCCCCTCCTACCGTTAAGACTGATTGCAAATCTTGCGCCACTCCACCTGCCCCAACTAAATCGCTAACTAGAAAAGTAACCGTCTTATTGTCATTACTAACATCTGTAGCTATAAGTAAGTCACTCGCTGCTGGTGTTACCGTAGGGTATACGGAAATGTCTTCAATTTTTGCCATATCTTAATTTTACCTATTTATCTTCTTTTTCTTTTTCTTTTATTTCACCTGTCTCTAAATTAATTACAGAGTTTTGACCATACTTATCCATTAGAGATTTCTCAGCGATCTGAAATTGAGTTTTAATTTCTTCTACCCTTAAACAAATGCCATGCTTCTGTAGTGTTAAGTCTCCTAAATTTGTTTTTAACTGAGCAAATTCAGTGTTTAATTCTTGTAGTTGTTTTAATTCTTGTTCTTCAATCTTTTTCATTTTAGTAAATTTTATTTATTAATTAATTTTTACAAAGATAATAAAAAATATTTATTAATTAATTCACTCCCTTTGATTTTTCATAAGTTCTTCCTCCGTAGTATGCCCCCACCATAGTTACGAGTAATGTAAGTAATAATGACTTCCAAGAGTCATCTACAACAAAATCAATTACAGCCGCATCAATGAATACTAGAGTTATTGTTAGTCCTAGCGTTAAAGCTAATCCCCAAGGTCTTATATTCTTACTCATAAAGCTATCTGAGTTTGCATCTGCCTCCCATCTTTTAGTTACCTCTTGCTCTAAACTAACTTCATATTTAGTAAGTAATTCTTTTACTTTTAATTCTGCTGCTAATTTTTCTTCCTTAGATGTAGTTAGATTATCCAAAACATCCCCTACACCCTTCACTAGCTCAGTAGCTCCTGATGAAAATATTTTACTCAAAATTCCCATTGTTTTATTTTTT
>TARA_R110000851_G_scaffold252552_1_pt1 | contig 10405 bp, 11 predicted proteins | sample TARA_R110000851 | Tara Oceans TARA_R110000851 (sample SAMEA4397627) | marine metagenome | biome: Polar Biome; feature: [DCM] deep chlorophyll maximum layer (ENVO:01000326); material: water (ENVO:00002006), including particulate matter (ENVO:01000060) such as... | depth 17 m | reverse complement strand
ACCAAGTTCTTCTTTCATTATCTTCTTCTTTTAAAGTACGCCGAGTAGGATTTGAACCCACGACCTCCAGTTTATAAACTGGAGGTCGTTACCAACTGAACTACGAAGGCATTTTTTTTAAATTGTAAATTTTATTTGAAGACACGTTCTTTGGACGTAGAAAATAATCTAGGCAAAAAAGACTTTTTAAGATTAAGAAGTCTTTCAAATCTAGCCTGTTGGTGTGCATCTGTATAAAGAAATGTTGGTCTGCGAATTTCACCGTCAATCAATTGTTCTTGAAAATCATAAAATCTTGATTTTTCATTATTGCTTGTTGGTGGGCCTGCGGCGCTAGCACTAAAGGCAACGCTTGTAAAAATTGTAACTAAAAAAATTCTAAGTTTCATAACTTCTCCCTCTTTGTACTACCATAGTATCATAGACATATATAAAAGTCAAACCATTTGTGAAGTTTTTTGTGTATCAATTTGAGCAACCATATTAAAAAACTCTAATGCCTTATCAATTTTATTTGGATCAAGCACTTTGAGTATTTCTGGTGGGTTTTCCGAATTCATTAGCCTCAGAAGCGTTTCTTTCTTAATTTGTCCGTTTCCATCAAAACTTTCAGGACTTTGTTTCTCTAAATTGCTTTTAAGCTTAAACATTTTGGCATGAAATTCTTGTGGAGACGTTAAATAACTATAAGCCTCCTGGCTAATTCCAGACTGTTCCTGTGTTAAAAATATCCCCATATCTAACGCCGATTTTGTTTGCATATGAGCAACGGGCATTCTAAGTTCTTCTTTTGCTGCGGATTGGGCTGCGTGGATATACTCTTCCTTCAAGTCTTCAATAAAATCTGTATGATTAAAGCCGGCGCTAGTGGCGTAAAAGAATGGATTTATAAATATCTTTTTCTCAACAGAGTCATAAAACGCAGGTATATTTCTTTCGATATAAGACGACGGAACATTATCAATGTCGTTGTAGTATGAAACCACTTGTATGCTATCTAGTCTTTTTTCTATGGCGGCGCTGTAAACTTTCCAATTTGCTTCTAATGCTTGCATATTTTGGTTTTCAAACCCTTCCAAACTTCTAATGAATCTCGCGAAAGAATCAAAATTTTGATCTGATATATATGTGTCACTAACCTGTTTTTTTGCTTGCGAGGCTTTTGTTTGAATGAGTCTATCAAATAAGTTCTTCATTCTTTCGTTATTAGCGGCTGGGTATTTTTCTAGAAATAGATCCATATTTTGAGAAACCTCAACACTGGCTGCAACTGCTGGTGGGGGCTCGGCACGTGCCGTTGATGGGCCAGCAATAGAGGCACCGCCGATTGCAGCAGCAGTCAGCCATGGCACAGCTTTTCTACCCAGCCTTTTTAAGAATTCTTGCTCGTCAATCCTTCCCTCTAAAAAAAGTTGTACATCTTTTTCATCTCTTTCAAGTAAAGTCTTTATCAACTCTTCTCTTATTATACTCTGAAGTTTTTGTTTTTTTATTATCATAAAAGGAGCCTTTAAAAATAATTAGTATTCTAGCTTGCAAATAATATTATTTTTTCTTATTACTTTGTTGGATTAACCTAAACGATATAAATAAATCATTCCAGCTTGTTTTGCCAATTCCGTCTTCCAACATCATTCCATTAGTTAATGTTTTGTTAAGAGTTAGCTCAGTTTCCTTTATCTCATATTTTATTTTAGTCTTGCTTTGAACGGAAATACTCGGACTATACAACTGCATTAGCTGATAGTTTTCTTTTATAACTGGCTCGTTCTCTAAAATATTTTTATATGCACTCAAGTTAGAGTCTGTATTATTGCAGAATTTTATCACACTGTCAATAGTGTAGGACTCTTTTTGTGAAAGAAAAGGCAATCTCTTTGCAACAGTTGGTAAACCAACACCTGGGACTCCATCCAAATTATCACTTTTGTCACCAACAATGGCCCTAGCTAGTGCAAAATTAGTTGGATGAATGCCAAATTTATCAATAACGTCTTTCTTGTTTAGCACTTCCTTTTGGGTTGGGCGATAAACAACAATTTTGTCATCTAGTAGTTGAAAAAAATCCTTATCGCTAGAAACAATCACCTTCTGCCAATCACTGAAGAAAGGAAGTTGTGCTACAAAAGAAATCACATCATCTGCTTCTGAACCGTCAGAAACTAATTGCGTTACTGGAAAGTTATTTAGATATTCAACCAATCGCAGCTGCTGCCAAACTTTATTTTGAAGCTCTTCTTCTTGAGTAAGGTTTTTGACGTCGCGATTGAGGCGCAAAGGTTTCCTTCCCTCTTTATAATTCTTATTTACAAGTTTTCGGCGGGCGGATCCGCCTTGACCATCCCAGCAAATAACAACCCTATCTGGCTTAATTTCTCTACAAAGCTTCTGCAGGATCTTCAAAAAACCAACTGTGCCACCGATTGGATCTCCATTCGTGGATAGTGTTGGATTTACAATATATGCTCTCAAAAATTGATTGAGGGCGTCGATTATCATTACACGTTTAGTACTCATTTTTATTTACACTTCCTCGCCAATCTTTTCTTTCTTCGTTTCGCTGAACCAATTTTTCTCCTACGTCGTGACTTTCGATGTTTTCTTCTAAAACTCATAATTAACTCCTTTTATAATTTGTAGCATTCAAATCCGCTATTAGTAGAATAAATCACTTTCTTTACACCACAATGTTTCATTGCGGATTCACACATATGACAAGGCTTACTCAGGCGTATGTCCCCTTGTCTGTTTACTCGGACAACATAAACAGTTGAGCCCTCAGTGTTCTTTTTTTCAACGTTTAACACAGAACCTAATTCTGCATGAAGAGTTGCTTGTCCCCACTTTTTCTTTCTAAACTTAGCACCAAACTTATTAAAGCCATTTTTGTTAGGAGAGACGTTAATTACTGACGAACCTTTAACTAAAACTGCTCCATGCTTAAATTGAGGATAGCTGCTTTGTTCGGCAATTCTTGCTGCCAATTCTAAATATTTTTGTGTTTTGTTAGATGGACTGTACATGTATAAAAGGATAACACAAGTTAATCTGTTTGTCAAGCACTTTGACTATATTCTTTTATAATTCCATAGTTGTCAATCATGTGGATCCAATCATCATAAAGATCCCTTAATGATGTTGAAACATCGATTTCCACTATGTCGGAAATGGCACCAGGAACGGTGTAATGTTTAAAATAAGTTCGCCCTCCGTCTGCATTCACAGATCCACATGAGCATTCCCTAAAATCGTGCTCTGCACGAGAATATACTGCATCATTACAACTTAAGCAATGGACTGCTTTAAGCTTCATTTTTTTCTCCTGTTTTTTTGATTAATTTGAACTGATTCGTTCATGAGGTAATATTACTATATTGTTTGTTGTTTGTCAAGGACTATTTGTCGTCTCTTTTTTGTGATGGGTGTCCGTGCTCCTGTACAATGACTGGAGTGACCTCTTCTGGAAGAAGACCTCTGACAACTGTGTCTCCGAACTTCATGTCGTATTCACCAATTCGACCACTTTCATCCAAAGAGTGCCACAAGACTTTTCCGACCGACTCGTTTAAGTGGAAATGTTTAACCAAAGCTGAACTCAGCTTTCCTTCCTTCATTCACTTGTGTTCTAGGTCATCAAGCTCATCTTTAAGCTTAGTCTTTTTCTTCTCTTCTTTGTCAGTTAGTTCTTCGCGAAGAACATAAACACTAACTTCTTCTCTTACAATCTCTTCTAATCTTTCTTTTGTGATTCTCATTCTTTAAAACCTCCCATAAATAACTACTGTAAATAGTTTACAATATTCTGTTTTTCTTTTTTATTCAATCTCTTCATAAAATTCTTCGGCTGTACCAATTCTTTTGTCGAACTTCATAATAATCTCTTCGTCCATGATCTCTAGTACTCTATTTTTGAACTTTTCGTTCTGAAGCTTTTCAGACCATTTTGCAGCTTGAAACTTTTCACAGTCATCTTCTCCATAACAAAGTTCATACCATGCACCAGACTGCTTAAGACTTTCAGAACCTTTGATTGCATCCAACCAACTTTCCTCGTCTTGGACGCCAATCTCATCTCCCCACAGGATCTTAAAATTGCATTGGCGGCCTTGTGTTCCAAAGCGTGATTTCTCAAGTTTTATCTTGACTTCCGAACCAATTCTAAAGCCTTTGTCATCGAGAACAAAAGAAGCCTTCGCTTTTCTTCCTGTAAGCCACACACGCAACGAATAAGCGTAAATCATAGCTTTACCCCCTGGAGTCATATAAGGCGTTGTAAGGGTCTCTGAAGGGCTCCTAGTGATGTTTGTTTTAAGCTGGTTTAATACCAGGAATGTCGATTGGCTATTCGCTATCGGAACTGTAAGTTTCGACATTCCTTTTGCAAGAATTCGTGCTTTGACTGCCATGGAAGAGAGAGGATTAAAATCCCCTTCGATATCTGACACTGCGGGAGTTAAAGCCAGCGAATCCCAGATAAAAAGCATTCTATTTTCATTTGAACCTAAAAGTTCTTCAATGGTCTCTAGAACAAATTCTACAGATGTTGCTTGTACATATAAAAGGTTATCGACATTACATCCAGCTTTGTCTAGAAAATTGGGGTCAATTGCCGATTCTGAATCAAAGTATATAACATCGATGCCCATATTTTGTGCATTTGCCGCAATTTGTGCAGCCATGTATGATTTACCGGTAGATTCTAGGCCGGCGATCTCTATAATTTTACCAACTGGAATTCCAGCTAGTCGTCCTCTACAAATAATTGAGTCAAGCCAGCGAGAACCTGTAGGAATCCAATCTTTTACAATTGTTGGACTGTCTTCGTTTAGATTGTGCGCGACATTGATTCCAGCTTTCTTGTTGATGAGTTTGCGCATGTCCGCGATAGAAAGCTTACCAGCAGCTTTTTTGGTCTTAGCCATTATAATATTCTTCTCCTATATTAAAAAATGAGACATCTGTAAACCCATGCCTCCCTGCGGTTAAAAAAATTAATTTAATAGATTAGAAGTCTTACTTGACTTAACAATTTTCTGCTTATGTTTAAGAGAACAACCATCAGGTACAGTAACTCTTCGATAATCCATAATTAATCCGTGAGCGATAGATTCTCCATGTTTATGGTGGACTCGACCTCCCTTTGTCTTATAATCAGAAGCAGCATTATACTGAGTATGAATTGCCACATAATTACTAAACCAAAGCTTAAAATCTTTGTCGACCGCAGAACCATCATTAAAAGACGGATGCAACTTGAATAAGAGCGTAGTGCCCTCCAAAAGTTCACCCTGAATCTTTTCATCGTTCGGCCACGCTTTGTGCAAAAGCTCAGAAGCTAGTTTTACGTTATCTAAGCCGTGTTTTGCACATCGGTTAAACGCCCCAACAGAAATTCGCTTTGAGTTTGGTGCACCAACGGTACCAAACGTATCAGGAGAACCATAAACACTCAAACCAACATAAACAAGCTGATTTTTAGTCTTTAGTGCTTTCTGATCTTGTGCAAGAACTTGGTGTACAAAAACTTCATCTTTGTTTGCGCTCTTACGATTCGACCAGTTAACTTCATAGAAAAGTTTATGATATTCCTGTTCGTTTCCAACCTCGATACGATAACAAGGCATCTTGGTACGATTTGGAAACACGACTCTGTACATTCCTCGGCGGTGATCACCATCTAAAAGATATTCATCACCACTAGGAAAGACAGCAATTATGGGGGGAGTGAACTTTGACCAATCAAAACCATCCTTAAGATATTTCTTAAGTTGGCTGGTCTTTGTTTCACGATTAACTAGGCTCAACACGTCCACACTTACTTGGCCCGGTATACCGGGGTTTCCGAAAATATCGACGTCATTGATTTTTAGAGATTTTGCATCTCCAACTAAAAGATTACTCATAATTATTCCTCCTTACAAGTAGTATCTAAGGTTTTGAGGCCAATGGACTTATACTAGGTACCTTATCACCTAAAAAATGAGACATCTGTAAACCCATGCCTCCCTGCGGTTGGGAAATCAGCCTAGCAAATCTGCAAAGGCTTGATCCACAGAAGAACCTTCAGTCTTCTTTCCTTCATTGTTGTACTTTGTTGTCTCAGATGAAACCGCTTCAGGGTCTTCACCCAAAAGGTACTCATCAAGCATCACTTGTACTTCAGCAAAAGTCTTCCGACTGCCGGCAAACACTTCATCAAAATCTGGAACCGATTCCAGAAGTTCACGACTTTGTTGTGGGCCGCCTTCGCACAAAGCAGAAGAACGGCGACGAGGCGTGATATTGGTTACCGGGAAAGAAGCTCCTGCTGGTTTACCGTAAGTAATAACCAAATCAGTTCCAGCTTCAGGGTCAGTAATATCACCATATTCAGGATTGAGAACCAAGTTCAAGATTGTCTCATAAACCAGTTTTCCGAAGCCCCAAAGACGAACTCCTTGCCCCTCTTCACCACGTACCATAACGGGAGCGAAGAAACGCTGACGGGCTGAAAGCTTTTTCGCCATACGTTTGCTGTCCTCGGTTCCCTCTTGCCACAGACTTTTAACAAAAGAATCTAGTGGACAGTCTTCTCCAAAGTTTCTCTTTGGACTGAGGAAACCCGGATTATCACCAACATTGTAGTGAAACCAATAATCCTTGAAAGGATCTCCATCTGAAGTTGGAACAATACGAATAGTTTGTTCTCCGTCTTGAGGGCGCCAAAAACCATTGGAGCCTCCACCCTTATTCTTAAGGGAGCTTAGTCGCTGTTGCATTTTTTTCAAATCAATCGCCATAATTTTTTATTTCTCCTAGAGTTAAAGTCAATGTGACAAATTTCTCACATTGCTGGTTATATCTTAACAGAGGTTCTAACCTTTGTCAAGCATTATTTTTATTTTTTTGAATTAAAGTGCTATTTGACACACAATAAATATAAATCTTTTCATAATCTGTTGAGTATATCGCATAGCTGTTGTTCATTTTATCATGTTCTAGATTATTTTTAACATGTTTTAAAACATTTTTAATCAAAGCACCGTCCGAATCTAATGTCTTCTCGGGTACAGCATAATAATATCTCTTTTCGCGCGGAATGTCAAGGTCAAAAAACATCTTTTCTTCGCCTTCATCATATTCCACCAAACCAAAAGTAGAAATCCTAGCAGTTTCAATCGGTTTGGAGAAAGTATCCATAACCGGTTTTTGATTGTTAAAAACATTAATCATGTGTATTGTTGATACTATAGTTTGATTAATTTGTTTGAAGTACTCTCTGACAGGGACATCGCCCACTATTTCAGATATTTTAAGGTTGTCGATAAGATATAATCTTTCAAACATAGCTGACCTTGCACATTCCTGAAAGACGTTAAACATTAAATTATTTTGCAGTTTCTTTTCTTTAGAAAGACTAGAAGTATCAGGTCTCACATATAAAACTGATATTTTACAATCTTTCTCATGTAGCTGACTTAATAATTGCAAAGAAGCACCAGAAACATTTCCACAGCTTGTGATAAATAGAATATCATGCATCACCCCCTTTAAAAAAGTTTTTTGTAAGCTTGGTATAGCTCTTTCATAAGCTTCAGAACTGTCCTGGTGCTTCATTGCATAGACACCTTTTGCTTTTTTAAGCCCAGTGTCTATCTTGTATATGTTATATTGTGGATAGTCTTTAAAGCATTCTGCAATATTACATCCTGCTTCTCCTAACCCAATTATATTCATTATATTTTTATCCTTTGTAATGATCCAAAGTCTTTGCCAGCGGTGACATTAACAAGAAAGTTCCCCATATCAGTTTTAGCAAAAGTTTCCTTAATCAATCTTATTTCTTTCATATCTTTCTCTGAAAAGTCAATAACAATCGAATCGTGAAGCATAAAGGCGATTGACGATTCTTTTTCTTGCAAAAGTTTTCGTACTTTTATAGCTTGCCTCAAAAATAGATCTGCGGCTGACGACTGAATTAAATAATTCAATGCATGGTGTCTATCTGATTCTATCATTCTATCATAATATGTATTAACTTTAGACCCATCCCAATGTTTTTCTAGCAATTTTTTTCTGTCGTAAACCTTATTTAAAAGGTGGTCTTGTGACGCGGGATTATAAAGCCAAGCAAATATTCTTTTTTTGGCTTCCTCTCTTACGATTGACCCTTTGTATATATTTTTTCTGTTCCACTCGTGAAGATCTTCTTGAGGTTGTTCTTTCCCCAAGAGGCCTAAAAGTACACGCAATTCAGCCGCATTAAAATCAAACTCAATAAACCAATCGTTGTTAGGCTTTAATATTTTTCTGTAGTTTTTGTCCATTGTTAGTATTGGAAAAGAATTCTTAGTGACTAACCTGCCGGTCTTTGTTTTAAACGAATCGTATACAACATAAGGAGGGCTTTTTTTATTGTGCTTAATAAAATTTCGAACCTTCAACACACACCTTTGTGATTCCAATTCTTTAAAATCAACTAGCAGCTTTCTATTTTTTATCTCTGTCAACAATTTTGTTAGTTCAACAAGAAAATCGTAATTAGGTGGCTTCTCATATGAAGAGAAAACATGTTGACATATAGCGTTCTTAACAACTGCATAATCTTTTAAGAAAAACTTAGGCACCATATCAAAAAAGCAGTGTTCGTTGAGATCCAAACCAGATTCTTTTACAGAACGGTGAAAAGCTTCCAAACGGCTTTTTACTCCATCCCACTCTTTTCTTAAAAAATCCGGACAAGCTTCATCTAAGGACTGACCAGCACAATAAAGTTTTGCATACTCGATTTCTTTGTCCTTTAGAACTTCAGAGTATGACCATGTTTTTGTTAGCATGCTGTTGTGTGGTGCTCCATTAAAATGAAACTTGCCACTTAAATATACAGCAAGGCAGTTTTGTTTATCATCAAATGTTTGAAAAAACACTATAACCTCAAAGTTTATAATAAGCCATAATATGTAGACTGCAATACTATTGCTAAGTCAATATAAGTTTGGACCTCGTTAGAAATATATATATTTGATTCTTTGATGAATTTATCTGAGGCCATGTTCTCAATATACTGCATCGCGGCCAAGAAGTCAAGCTTTCTTTCCTGAAAGTTTGGTAGAGAGTCGGTTTCATTATGTCTGTGAAAATTTTTTGTTTTAATTATTTTACTTAAATGTTTATTTCGTTCTTTAATGTTTAGTGGCTTGTTTGTCTCCGACATCCGGAGTTCCAAGTAAACTTTAAACCAAAAGTTTTCATCGTATCTTGAATAATAATTTTCTAGCAATATGTTCTCGCGGTCGATTTCTTTGTAACACCCAGGCTCGTTTGAAATAAAAGTTGGGTCTTGAAGAATATAACTTTGATAATACTGAAAAAACCTTTCTCTTATAGAACTTATTTCTGTTTCTGCCGGCAGGTAATAGTATAAATCAAAAAAGCGAGAAAGTAAAGTTACTCTAGATTTACATTTTTTTCCATTACAATCTGGTTCTCCATCAGAATTTTTTACCGGGTCTATTGAATTGTGGAAATAATCATATGCCCAATGAAGAGACTGAGCTTGAATTAGGTCTTCTTTTGCTTCTTCTACATCTGTCAAAGCCTTATTTTTTATGTCTTCCATATCTTTATAGTTCCAGGTAGATTCTGAAATTTGTTCTTTATCCATATCTGCAATGTCGGCCAAAGAAGGCATCTTGGGCATTTTTTCCTCTAGTTTATGTTTTGCTTCTTGAAGAATCCCCTTCTCTAAAACATCCATCATATTGCCTTCTATTACAATCCGCATATACTCTCTCATCTTGAAAGAATTAACATCTGCAACCAGTCGCCAAGGAACATTCCTGTCTATCATAAAGCCATGTTTTCTAGCTGCTATTTTATAAAAACTAAAATTTGGATGATTTATAAATCTGTGTTTTATGGCGTCATCATCATATGGTTCGTCCGATATCTCGACACACAAACCAGTCGAAAGAGGAGATAATAGAGAGGACTTAAAAACTGATATATTGGTGAAAGGAGACACTCCTAAAGAAATTTTTGAGTATTCAGTAAAGAGGTTCATAAAATCAGACATGTTTTTTACTTGCTTACCTCTTTTTGCCATGTTTTTAAGATGATTGTTAACAAAGACATAGTAATGAGCTTCGCTTTGAAAAGTAAAATATTTCTGAATATCTACATATCCCTTTTTGGGGGCGCATTCTGCTATTTTTCCCTCTTTTGTTAGCCACTGTGCGTCTGTGTGTCGTCTAATATAGTTTTGTAAATCTTCAAATGCAGTGGCGACAAAATCAAAAACTTTAACATCCTTTCCTATGCTTCTCATCCGAGATGTCCTTGGGAAAATGATTTGCTTTTTTAAGTTAATTTTCCCGTACAAAGGATTAGTATTAAAGTCCATCGGTTTCTCAAACCAGTTGAGTCC
>TARA_R110000851_G_scaffold103340_16_pt1 | contig 10436 bp, 11 predicted proteins | sample TARA_R110000851 | Tara Oceans TARA_R110000851 (sample SAMEA4397627) | marine metagenome | biome: Polar Biome; feature: [DCM] deep chlorophyll maximum layer (ENVO:01000326); material: water (ENVO:00002006), including particulate matter (ENVO:01000060) such as... | depth 17 m | reverse complement strand
GAATAGATGCCCGCCGTTGTCTTGTAGTTTGCTCTAGCTGTGGAATCAATTGGGCAAGCAATGCATAGTGAAATTGTCGTAACGCAGCTGAGATATTGGTAATCTTAGCGAGCTCACGCATCTTAGAGACTGGAATTGTTATTGCCGACCCGGTGTTGACAGCAACTAAGATTTCTTCAATGGATAGTGCCTTTGGTACGTCGCTCTTTTTGACCGCCAGCAACTCGTCCCTAAACGTTGAGTACGGCGGGATAACAGTATAGCCCTTAAACTTCGCAGCAGAAGGCAGGTCTAGAAATCCAAGATATCCCTTCGGAGAAGTCACGCCGACAAAGTTGAATAAGAAGCATAAGCAATAGAGACGGCGTAACGTTTGTATTGAGCTGTTGCTTCCTCGATTGCTAAGCAAGACAGAGCCGCTTGTAATCTCTGCGCCCGCTGCTGAGAAGCCAACGCCTGGCGCATCGATCGTAATAGCGTCGGCTAGTCCAAACCAGTCAAAATTAGATACAAGCAAGAGATCGGGTGCTGCGAGATATAGAACATTGCTCATGGTCGCTCCTATCCCTTTTGCGGAATGATGAACGTATTGTCTGGCAGGTCATGGGTTAGATCAATGTCCCAAGGCGGGTGCCCTGATAATAGAATTACATTCTCTAGCAGACGCCCGCGATCCTGCGGCGCTAAAGCCGTGTCAGTCAATCGATCGTGAATATGGCTAGGAGGCATAGGAACGGCATGAAGCTCTTGTTCATCAAACGCCTCAGTTAGCTTGCGGTTTAAAAGTTTGTCTCCTATGTTCATGTTATACCTGTATTGCTATCGCCGCCTGTAGCACCAGACTCCTTCTTCAAGATCCTGCGGCCACTAATTGAGATCGTCAAGATGAATGGATGCTGAAAGCTTTCGATTCCCTTTGCCTTTCTAGTACTTTCCCAGTTCGTAGTATTGTCAACGTTGATATCAATGCTGTCAACGAACACCAGCATCTCATCTTGTTCTCCACCGTGCATTCCCAAGTCACCGACGCGCAAATATGCCCAGCCACCAGGTGTTGCAATTTCTCCGTTGCTGTACTCTGGCTTTAACATATCGAGCATCCACGCAATTTGTTCACGGTTGTTAACCATCTCTGCGCGGTTGGTGCACCACATTGTGAAATTAACGCTGAACGTTTCATTCTGACCAGTCCATACCGGAATGCTTTGCATGCGGCCAAATGCTGCGAATTCGTTACTATCGATTGCGACATTGCTGGAGAAGCTATCAATGCCGCTTCGAAATGCGATCGTTGGAAATACTAGCTTCTTTTCTTCGAACCCTGCCTCAACTAACAAAGGAGCGGCGCGGCGCAAGTAGAAGTCGATAGGATAGCCCATCTGGTAGCAAAGCTGCTTGCAAATTGCTGGAAGCCTATCGCGCGCTTTAGCCTTGATCAAAGCGACAGCCGTCGGAAGGAAGCCGTCGATTGTTTGAAACTCTTTTCCCAAAAAGGCATTCAGGAGCGTAGTAGCCTCCATCCATGTGCTGTAGAAGCCACGATTATCAGCACTTCGACCGATAACACCATTCCATACGTAGCTGCTTCTCGGGACCGTAGACGGGAACGGAGAGCTCGACGCGGCTGCCTTTATAACATTCTTTGACGAAGGGCTTGGTCCAATGCTAATTAAATCAACCTCTGATGGCTTAGGATGCCTTGTCTTTAAGTCAATGATGTCAAAAACTCTACCGCCCGGATATTTGCCAACCGGCGAAGGGCGGAACGGATCGTATATCACATTGAGATACAGCGGACTTTTAAGTTCGCGCCCTTCCGGAGCATCGCCTGTTAATCCTTGCGCAAATCTGATTGCTTGCCCAGCTAATCTTGTTGCAGCGCCGGTTGGAGTCCTAATGCGCCCTGTTGCCTGATCCGTGACCGTTGTATCGGTTGGATTGATGATCTTGCCGCGCGCATTTGTTAGTTTTAGCAATGCACGCGCAGTAATTCGAATCGCCGGGCTTTGTAGACTGTTATGCAAGCTATTGACTGCCTGCTCTGCAATGTTAGGCTTATTGTCTTCAATGTTAGCTGCGACTTCTGCTGCGATTGCATTCTCTTCCGGATATCCTGTCCCTACGAGACCGGAAGACGTACCTCGACGCCTAATGGCTTCGATCAACGGATCACCGTCAGGGCTATGCTCCTTTAGGCGATCGATGTCAGGAGCTGGAGGGGCTGGTGCTTGCTTTCCCATTAGTGCGATCCTTTCCTAGCAATGTCCAACACATACGCCTTAAGCTTCTTAGTCTCGTCGCTATCAATTTTGCCCGGCGTCTTCTTGTCTTTCATCATGCTAGCATACATCAGGTTGAAAGTTCTCTTAGACTCGCGTGCTAGGTCTTGTTGCCGTTGATCGCCCTTGGTTAGAAGTTTAGCGATACGCTCCATCACTTCCTTTAGGTAGAAGCTTTGATTTTGATTTCCCCTTGAATGTCCCATTGCGCCCATGGTGATCTGCGCAAGCTTCTTGTTGAATGCTTCGTTTTGTCCTTCTTTTATGCGCATGGTTTCATGACGCTCTCCGGCCGTAGGAGCTAATCCAGACAATTTTCTTGCGCCTAGAATTCGGCGGTTTGCCGATAAGCCTGCTACTTGAGCCGCTTGGTCATTATGTACTGCGAGATTTAGAGTATCAGCAAGAGACGAAAGCATTTTGTTTTCTTTACCTGATGCAGGAATAGCGGCGACGAGGCCTGCAGCTTCTTTCCATTCGTGTTTCTTAATCGATTGGAGGGCCTTATCATATAGCTCGGACTTGCTCCAATCTTTATATAACATCGTACTGCCGCTTTGGGCGGCGTCTGTGATCTGATTTTTCCTAATCTCTTCCGGAGTCCAAATGTTTGGGTCTTGCATGACGCCAGAACCAATACCTCCTTTTAAGACTTGCGCAAGCTTGTCGCTACCAGGAATAAGAAGATCAACAACACCACCAAGCGCTCTAATGAATGCGTCAATTCCTTTAATGAACATTTTCATCATCTTGTCGACGACGTTTGCTCCTTCCGGATCGTTGAGCCACTTTAGCAATTTGTTTAGCACACTACTTTTGTCGCCGAGGATCGTTTTGGTAAATGATTCGATCTTCTTGACCAGCTCTTGAATCGTATTGTTCTTGAGCAGCTTTTCACCGAACACCTTCATATTGTGAGCAATATCCTTGCTGTCTTTGGCAATTGCCTTGGCTGCATCTCGCATTGTCTGGGCGCTTTGGATTTGGGGGTCGACGTACTTCTCGCCCTTCATCATTGCCTCTAGCTGATCAACATTCATGTTGAACGTCTTGGCCAAGAAGCTCTTTTGCCATCTGTCCATGTTTTCAAAGCCGCCAGATGTAGCCTTGACTTGTTTCATCACATGGTCCATTCTCTCGGCTTCATCCATTGCCATCATGCGCAAGCTGCTTATGTTGGTCCCGAACATTTGGTTTAGCTTGTTTGCCGTCTCCAATCCTCCTTCGAAGTTATCGAACTGGGCAAACGCTTCTCCAAGAGAGCTGACTTCAATTCCTGTATTCTTGCTTGCAACTAGCAGTTTCTTAAATGCACGCAAGCCTCGCTGTGCACCGTGCTTTGCAAACAACCCTAGCCCTCCGACCAATTGGTTCTTAATGAAGCCGCCGGCAATGCCAGCTTGCTTGCCCATTTGATATAAGCCTTCCGTTACATTGATCACGCCTTCTTTGCTCACCTTATCGAAATAGTAAATCAGCTTTTCGCTTTCAGCTGCGGTCGCTCCCATCGCGCCGCGCAAAACAAAGTTAGCATCTTTAAATCGGCGGCTGGTGACAAGATCGACATCACCACGATTTTGAATTGCCGAGGCAATATCGTTGATGTACTCAGCTTCGTTCTTATACAGCTTCTGATTGCGTAGGTGAGCCTCTCGGCTCTCATAACTTAGCCGAAGCGCAGCTTTATATCCAACGCCGACCTGCAAAGCGTAGTCTCTAGCGTTGTCGCGTAGGCTTTGCTGCCTCTCGATTGCTTTTTTAGTCGTTTCAAGGATCGCGTCATACCCAACCTTGAATACTTTGAACATTGCACTGGCAACGGTAGCCGTCGCGCCATACAATGCTTTCATTCCGTTTTGATGCTTCTTAACGGTTTTAAGCTTGGTGATGCTCTTTTCGACTTGCTTATGGTACTTGTCCTCTCGTTTGTTTAGATCCTTAAGCTCTCGATTGGCGCCAGTTAAATGTCTCTCTGTCGCGTTGATGCTGCGTTGCATCGCGTTAACATCTCGCCTATATGCACCGAGCTGCCCACGTAATACGTCAGCTTCCTCTTCCGTTGCGTCCTTAATCTGCTTGCGAATTTCAAGGATCTTATTTGCGTACTCCTCCATGCTCGCTTCGGAGTCAACTCTCTTTTGCGACTGATCTGCAATCTTTTGCGATAGCTCACCTTGACGTTTTAGCAAGGCTTCATACTCTTCGGCATGGTCCTTCGCTTCCTTTTGTGCAATCGCTACTTTTTCGGTGAGCGGAACCATCATTGCTAAGTTGCGTGCAGCCTTCTCGTACAAGCCTTCACTAGCTTGCGCAATCTTTTTGTTCAGCACATCTACTTCACGTAGCTTCTGAACCTGCTCTTGAATTGGGATCTTTCTTGCCATAGTCGCTTCCTGCGACCGTAACTAGCAGATGTTGCAAATTTCATTTCCCTAGCCTTGCTCCTTGAAACAATGCTTCAGGCGAGATCCCAAGCGCTTCGCAAAGCGGGACAAGGCTTTGCATGTTTGGATTGACGTACTTCTTGCTTTGGCTGTGAGGCTGGCCCCACGAGCGCATTGTGCTCTTGCTGATGCCAGCGCGGCGACAAACTTCACGCTCTGACATGCCACTGCTTGCGATACACGCATGCAAATGCTCTTGAAGGCGCTCTTGCCAATCAGGCGCCGCTTTCCATTTGCCCATCTTAAACTCCTAGATCAGCTACGATCTTGCCACGGGCTGGGTTCATGAACCGCTCAAACGATAGGCCAAACCGGATTGGATCAGGCGATGTGATCCCAAGCGCAAAGTTGACCAACGATCCAGCTGCGCTGCCACGTCCAGGGCCAACCAACGCTCCGAACTCGCTTTTGCTTTGATTGACCGCTTGATACGTTGCAATGAAGTAAGAACTATATCCTTTGCTTGCAATCTCGATTAATTCGCGCTTTGCTCGAGTTGCATACGCTTCTGCTTGGTGCTCTTTAATGAATCCTTGCTCGATACGAGTCTGCAGTCCGGCACGAACTAGATCGCGAAGATATTGATCTGGGTTGTCGACATTGACAGCTGGCATTTTATACCCGGTCACCAAGCTCTTGAACGAGAATTTGCATCGCTCAGCAATCTTGGCCGTACCCTCAATCGCGTCAACGAAGTCTTCGTCTTTTAGTTCGCCGCGATGCTTGTTCCAGCTTTCAACTATTTCCTCGGGGCTCTTGAACCATACTTCCCATTCTGGATCAACGATTATGGTGCCGCTGTCATCGATCATTTGCCCTTTGTCAAGATTGAATTTGTACATGCTTGCGATTACAATCTGGCGCAGCAAGCCATCTTGCGGGCGTTGGTAATGAGCATCGAGCCCAAGAACCAAGTTGATCGACATTGCTCTTGCCGCATCGCGCAACCACGAGTTGTACTTCTTTTGGATCGGAAGGCTATTAAGCTGCAACTCCAAGAATAGATCTTCGCCGAACACTTCGTGCATCGCCTGGATCTCTCGCGTAAATGCATACGCATTGTCCTTAATGCACAGCGCCGACAGCTTTGATGCGACACACGCTGTACTGGCGATCAATCCTTCGCTTCGATCAGCAACTTCTGACCACATAACCAATGGGATTGCCTTTTGGCGAATCAGAGCGCGGTCGCGGATTGCCAAGTTATTAAGCAGCGTTAGGTTGCGAAACCCAATGTCATTCTTTGTAAGAAGGACTAGATGGCTTCGGTTTTGGGTGCGGTCCTTGTCGGTCCACTCCTTGCCTTTGTTTATCTTGCGCAGCTCAAGGTCGCGCTTTCGGATTTCTGCAATGTCGCCTGACGTCGTTGTCTGATCTAGGTACACTTCGCAGCCATGCAAAGGGCGCACTCCTTGCTCAACGCACGCACGTTCGAACGGATATAAGCCAGTCATTGTTCCGTGGTCTGTTAGGCTGCAAGCCTTATATCCATACCGCGCGGCTGTTGCAGCCATATCTTCAACACGCTGTGCACCATCGCCTAAGCTATGGTCACTATGCATGTGAATTGGGACAAAATGCTGCTTGATTAAATCGATCATGTGGTAATGATCAGCTATAAATCAGATTTTGTCAACAGGAAAATCGTCAGAACGTTGGTCAGATAGGAGATCTGCAGGCGGTTGGATTGGATGAGAAATTCCAAAGTCCTCGATTGGAACGTCTTCAATCCCAATTGCGAGCATCAGCCGATCGAATGTTAGCATGTTGATAAACGCTTCGAGCTTCTTTACTCCCATCATCATTCCGTGGATCTCGTGAGAGTGCACATCTATCTCAAGAGGGCCGCCGGTCATATCTTCGGCACACCCTGCGTTAATGCTTGCAGGGATCCAATTGCGATCCGTAACTTCACTAAGCACTTTGGTTAAGCCCTTGAGCCCTTCAATTGCTTGATTCCATTCTCGAATGCTCTTGTTGGTCTCGACTTGCTTCTTGTCGAGCTTGACTGGGATTGCAAAGTCGCCCATGCCAACAATTTGTTCTTCTGGCTCGATGCGTTGGCTTGCAACGCCGAATAGATCATTTAAGCTTGCTTCTGTCGTCATTATCTCATCTCCAAATCGATCATGCCTTGGGAGCTTTTCAGCGGATCTACGACCTTAACCAAGCTTCGTTGCCACGGCTGGTCGTCGTTGAGCACGTCGATAAACTTTTCGGCTAGCGTATGAATTGAGAAGTTGTCTAGTGCAAATGCGCGCGCTGCCTTGCACATTTTGAAATATGCTCCTTCCTCTTGGCTACGCTCGACGACTCGAACCATCGCCGCTGCGATGTCTTCAATGTGACAATGCTCTTCCCAAATATACGGTGCGGGCGGTGACCCAATGATGTGCCTATTGTTTGGCCAAATTGCAACGCCGTGCTCGACTGATTGAACATGATCTTCATGACGCCCAGGTCCTTTGCCTTCCGGATCATAGATTGTTGGCAATCCTAGCTGCGTTCTCATTCCGCCTGTTGCCGTAGCAATGATTGGCCGCCCAGCCATCATGGCACACAGCGTGCTTAAGCCAAAGCCTTCGCTGTGCGCAATGTTGATTGTGCAATCGGTTGCATTGTACAGCTGATTCATTTGCTCGTTCGATAGCGTGTTGTTATCGACGAACACAATGTCTTCACCTAGCTTTAGGCCCATGCGAACGGCGCACTCAATCAAGTCTTGGCCAGCCTCTTGCTGAACGAACGGGACTGCATTGGTTTTAAGCACCAATGCTAAGTGAGGCATTGTCTGCTTTGCGACGGCGAATGCAAACAGCAATTGACCCGGAAGCTTGCGCCAGAAGTTCTTGTTGTCCCAAAATAAGACAAACTTTTCTGGGAATGTAGTCTTAAACCACTTTCTTCGGATCTGATCAATTCCCGTCTTATCCAGATTCAAAGGAACAAATGGGCCATGCTCATTGTACGCATGCGGGGCATACACCAATTGAGAATGCTCTTCTCCATGCATTGTCGCTGCGACAAGCTCAAGGCCTTCATGCGTGTTCTTGCTAATCGACATTACCGTATCGGCGGCGCGCAAGATGTACTTGTTAAAGAATGGCGTTGGGCCATTATCCCAAACGTGCCAATAGTGCATCTTGCACTTTTGTTTGCGCACCGCTTCAATGATTGGCCAGAAATTAGCATAGAACCGCGGGTCGCTAACGAAGATGATGTGCAAAGTGTCTTGATAGGTTTTACGAATCAGCTGTACGACATTTGCAAGGTACTGCGGATGCGCAAATCCTTCACATGGCATGATGACAACATCTTCATTGGCAACGGCATTCTCTACCGTTATGCCAGCTTTTCCAGCTTCAACCCAACCATCGCTTATCTTCTTGTCATCTTGCCCCGGGCGATATATCTTGACTGGTGGGCGGCGGCGCTTGAACTCATCTGGCGGGAACGCTGCAAGGTTAATAAACCTATACTTGTCGGTTGCAATCAAGTGTTGACATAACGTAAACGCTTGAATGCCGACGCCGGTCGGCGCTTCCAGCTCGTCACAGATAATAAGGATCGGTTTCTTTTGATTCATGGTTTGACTACTGTGCTCGCGTTTGCAGGTTTATGCGTTTAGAAATGTATCGAGCTCGCCGCTCCAGCACTTCTCCTGAAGATGGCACCATCCACATTGTTTCATGTCTGTCGTCTTTTGCTTGAATCCTTGTGAAATCCTTCGTCCAGCTCCTTCGATCATGCGAACGCTTCTGTTAACAGACGCTGGCTTACTTTCAATCTTAACCGCCTCCTGCTTTGCAGAAGTGGCGCGGAACAGAAACAGGTACCAACATTCAACCGTTGCAGGATCGATGATAGCCGGAGCACTAATCCTTTTAAGCTTGCCTTGCTGCGCTAGCTCGATGAAGTAGTTTTTGTATAGCAACAACTGGTTCGTCTTAAGCTTAACATCAGGGAAGCGAAAGTCCCATGGGCGTCCAGTCGTCTTGATATCGATTACGTACCATTTATCAGTTTTGGCACCTTGACAAATAAGGTCTACGAAGCCTTTAAACCGAATGCTAGCACCTTCAGCTTGAAGTTGCGTCTGGTAGTCTCGAAACAAAAGCGGTTCGGGTATGCCTGGGATTACAATTGTACCATCAGGCATAAGCATTTGAGATAGCTTATCAAGGTGCTTGGTTGCGATTGATATCCAGTCGTCTGTTAGCCTTTGGGCCGTTGCATCGCGCTTCCATCGCTTTTCAGCGAGCTTTGCAAACGATGCAACTACATCTGGATCTTGGATGCTGCTTGCTGAAAGCCTCTCTGCAACGATTGATATTACTTCTTCAAGCGGCTTACGCTCTTGAAATAGGCTGCCCAAGGCGTCGTCTAGTACAGTTCCAAACCAAGTGTAAGCAGTTTTGCCTTCCCACATTCGCAAGTCATAGCAAAGATGACGCTTGAATGGGCAAGCCATGTACAGGGATAGCTCCGAAAAGCTGATACGTTTTAACATTTTCCTTTTCCTCCAGCGTTACCTTGCCAGAAGAAAAGGGTTTATTCAACCGTCTAAATCGTCACGGATTTTGCCAAGGTCTTTATCCTTAGGCCTGGGAGGCTTATGCTCAAGCGACTTACCACTTTGGGTCTCTTCTCCAAAGCTCATTTGCTCGATCATGTATTTGAAGCCGTGAAGCTCTTCTTGACCACCATGGCGGTCGAACACAATTTCAAAGTCCCAACCGTCTTCGTCGACAAGCTTTGCCTGATCCTTTGCGAATCGTAGCACTAAATGCTCGTTCGTCTGAAGAACGCCGACAGCGATAGGCTTGCCTTCGCGATCATTGACAAACAATTTGTCCTTGACCCCAGGGCGCGCCTCTCTAACTATGATCTTGAATGCTCTCATTTAATGCCTCTTTAGATTCAGCCATGACGACATCTACGTCTAGATCATAACTATCAGGGTCAGCGATTACCCACTTCGCCATCAGCTCCCTCTCTTTGATCAGAAAGAACTCGCGGCCCTTTTGGCGGATTATTGCGAACCCAACCTGAGGCAGAACAACGACGTCGCCAGGTTTTACAGAGGTGACATCGCCACCTACCTCTAGCACAACGACGCGCTTGTTGTTTAGCGATGCGACAGTTGTCGGGATTAGAATCCCACCCATCGATCGTTCAGGGGCTTGTTGCCCGATAATGTAGCCGTTAAGTGGGACCATTCTGTTTTCATAACTCATGGTCCAACTGTATTTTGATCAGAAGGTTTGCGGCGTAAATATTAGCTTCGGTCTCCAAAGCCTAAAAAGAACGCGGCTATCTGAATTATTACGCCTACGAGCGTAGCAACGAAATAGAGAGATGTTACTTCCAGCGCGCCTTCTGAAAACCAGAGACCAGCAAGACTACCAAAGGCAATCGCTGTTCCTAGCACGCCTAGCTTTAGATCAAAGTTCTTGTTAAACACCGCGTTTGTCTCCCCATGCAAGCGTATGAAGCCTTGGGCTCATGTTCACTCTAATCTTCATTGCTAGTTCTGCAGTCTGCTCATATGCCTTTGGCTCGAACGTCCACCCTTCTGGCATCAAGTAAACCCATTGTCTTCGCCAAGGACCCCATTCGGCAATCTCGGCAATGTATTCCATGCACGGCTTGCTATTTGGTTCATGTACGACCTTAATCGTAATAGAGTCGCCTTCGTCGAGCATGTCTTCAA
>TARA_R110000851_G_scaffold109328_1_pt1 | contig 10442 bp, 6 predicted proteins | sample TARA_R110000851 | Tara Oceans TARA_R110000851 (sample SAMEA4397627) | marine metagenome | biome: Polar Biome; feature: [DCM] deep chlorophyll maximum layer (ENVO:01000326); material: water (ENVO:00002006), including particulate matter (ENVO:01000060) such as... | depth 17 m | reverse complement strand
GTTATCGCGATGTACAAAAAGAAATGAAAGGGCGTTACCCCAAGCCTACATGTAATATAGGCTATTGACATGCTACATATGATTTAGGTCTATTGACACGTTATGTTAAGTATCCTACCGAGTAACGAATAAATACTTAGCTTACTATCTAAGCTGAGCGAGATAAGTGGATAATCTGCAGTAGCTTTTATTTGATATTATAGTTTTAGTAAATAAGTTTATTACTTCATATGACAGATAGAATTGAACCGTATATAGTTATTTAATTAGTTTATGTTGAGCGCATTACATCTTATTTGTGCATTTATTTATTGCTTAGCTATATTAGATGGAGTGAGCAAACTAATATAAAGCAAATGGCTTTATTACTTACAAGTTATAAAGGTGCTCTTTCTGATTAATGTAAAATATAAATTATATGGAGAGACTGCAAGGATTGTATGAGTAACTACTATATTGCCATATAGTCAAATAGATTGTACTAGTGATAAATTAATTAGGTTACAGTAATTATCGTAAACGTTCGAGCAATCACACCTAGCAGAGTGGATTTAATCAATTGAAAATACCCTCAGTTTTTTACTGGAGGTATTATGCACAAAATAACCTTTAATGACTGGCGAAAATTGATTGGGCAACAGCAAACCAGCGACTTATCTATTGTCGCGCTTTGTAAAGAAAACAAGTTACCAAATTCAAACTTTTATAAATATTGGTCTAAGTTATAAGAAGCTGCAAAAGCACCTAAATTGGTTAAAGTGAAAAACAAAGCCATTACTCATAAAATTAATACTTCAATCACGCTATATCATGGTGAAACTCATTTAACTATTCCAACCTCACCTGAGCCTACATGGGTTGCCAATTTAATAAAGATGCTGCAAGTATGAACATGTTTATAGATGTGCCCGACGTGTATCTTTGGTAAGCGTATGGGGAAAGGCGCCTAGCTTTGCTTGATATTCTAAGGCAGTAGATGTTCTAGGCTCTCTGGCTTTTTAGCCAGTTCATTTAAACAGGTTTGCAAATAGCTATCGACTAGCAAGCCATTGGCTTTCGCAGTTTATACCGAAAGAAAAACTATAGAGTATTGCACTGGCATTAGCACCACGCGATGTATTTGAAAGCATCCCGTTTTTACGGTTATGTTGATATCAACATAACCGTAAAAACGGGATGTTCAGCACAATATTACGCGGCGCAACAGCAAAACGATACGACATCATCGAAACGCGAAGTTCAATGGCTTAACACCATTCGATTACACCATGCATTGCCTTGGATCATCAATATCTAAGTGGAGATTACCGCTTTTTATTCGAGCAAGTAGATGCTCGAAAGCTCACTGTGTAAACGATAAAAATGAAATTTTGGTTAAAAAGCCCTCTGCTATATCAGAAGTAACGTTAAATATACTACAAATGACCAATAGTAACCCCTATCTTGAGTGAGTAAACTGAACAGGCTTTAAAAAGTAGCGATGCTTAGCGTAATCTAAAGAGAATAGGCTCACATTTCTATTGCGTATGTTATTAATTTTAATTAGGAAGTTTATGGGACCTAAAGCAAAAAGAGACATCGGTGGTATGTTACGTCATAGCTTATTTTACACTAGTGTGGCTTTTTTATTTATCGGCAGTCTATTTGTGGGACTTAATAAGTTACTGCCCTTTGACGACAGTAGTCATACTATTAACTTACCTCTAAATAGTATGTTTTTACTCGCTTTTACTGCTTTATCTTTGGTTGCTATTATACGAAAACACACCACTCTCTTAGCATCTAGTCTTAGTATTATGGTTACGATATTGTTTCTTAGTGCACCTACTTTTACAAATAAATTAATTGCTGATTTTACCATGTCTTGGCTACAGTTTTTCAGTTGGGTTATTGTTTTAGTTGGTTTGCTTAGCGGTTATAAAAAACACAATCCTTTTTTTAGAAAGTGTTGTTTGGCCAGTTTTACTGTTCTGGCAACAATAATAGTGCTTCTACTCTTTACTAATACCGGATCTTTAGGAAGCTTGCAATTTGCCAGTAATTCTCCTGAATTCCTAAAGACTGCTATATTTCTACTTTTTAGTGCGATAGCAGGGCTGTCGATCCCATCGTCTTCTCGTAATTACGTTAAAAATAATAGTTGTAGTTTAGAGAGTTGGCTCGCACTGCTATTAACCGCTTTTACAATTTTGCTGTGGTTGAATTTCATGCATCAATTAGAAGTCGCTAATCAAAAAATAACTAAGGAAACTGTATCAAAAATTCAGCAACAAACAGAACAAATTATAAAGGAACAAGAAAGCCTGATGCAACGATTAGGGGATCGTATTGCAGCAACTGATTTTATTTACTCTCCAGAACAAATGAATTTAGACTTAAGCACCTATTTACGTGATTTTAGCTATCTTGACTATATTTCTATTTTAAACAGTTCAGGTAATGTGCACTACTCCGCAGCCCAAACGCCTGCTGTTAAACAATGGTACAACGACTATGTTGCTACTGAATCAGTTTTGTTACCTGAAAACCGCGATAGAGAGTATTATCAAAACGCTCATTTTCACTATAACGAACAAGCAGATCACACCTTGTTTAGTTTACCACTGCGCCAGCCTAATGCATTCGGGTTATCTGCTATTGTTGCAGGAATAAACTTTCAACAAGTAATGCAGTCAACAATCCCTCTAATCGTACCTACGGGTTATGCGATTACCTTAGCCTATGAAAAAAATAAAGAGTTCTTACTAAGTCAGCTTGATCCAACGCGACAATACTTTTTATTAGGTGAGTACACTGTTAGCAACTCGCAAAGCGAAATGAACTGGCAGTTACATTTGTATCGGGATTTAGATATTGGACTCGATTATGTGCAACAAGTATCAGAAGTGATCTTAATTGCTGGGTGGTTAGCCTGTTTTTTAGTGATGTTATCTCAACAGTATCAACAACAAATAAGTAGGCAAAAAACGCGTCTAACCGCAGGAAATAAAAAACTCCGTAATAGCCTTGAGTTGCAAAAAAAATTACAAACGCATCATCTACAGTTTATGGATAATTCAGCCGATCTATTATTTATTGTTGATGCGGATGGGAAACTTTTAGAAGTCAGTCGTTCCAGCCTTATAATATTAGACTATGCCGCAGAGGAGCTTGAAGGTCAGATGTTTATGGATTTTGTGCATCCAGACGATCTTCAAGTCACTGAGCGTGAAGTTCAAAGTATTTTAGAAGGACAACATACTCAATATTTTCGGAATCGATATGTTCGTAAAAATGGTGATGCGGTGCATTTAATGTGGTCAGCACAATATGTACCAAGTATGCAAACAATATATGCCGTAGGGAGAGATATTAGTGAACTTGTTAAAACTGAGAGCTATCAACAAGCCCAACAGCAAATTTTACAGCTGATTTCAGTCGAGGCCTCACTTGATGAAATATTAAAGCAAATTTGCTTAATGGCGCAAGCTCGTTATCCGGCAATTAAAGCATGTGTGATGCTTAAAGTCGATCAGCAACTGCAGCTCGCGTCAGCTCCCTCGTTGAGTAATCAATACCATTTAGCGTTAGCTAATCTCGACATTGCCGGTAATGTGGGTTCATGTGGTACTGCGGCTTTTCAAAATAAGTTAGTGATTACAGAAGATATTGCCAGCGATGCAAACTGGCAGAATTACTCCGAGGCTGCATTAGCCGAACACGTTTTGGCTTGTTGGTCATTACCAATGGTGACAAAAGAAGATAATGTGCTGGGTACATTTGCGTTTTATTGCAAAGAGGCCAGGGCTCCTAGTTTAGAAGAGCTGGAATTATTACGCAGTTGCAGTCGCTTTGCCGCTAATGCAATAGAGCGCGCAGAGCAAAAGCGCTTAGTGTCTGAAAGCGAGCAGCGCTTTCGCTCGCTATATCAATTTAACCCTGATCCGGTTTATGTTATAGATAAGTATGGTTATTTTAAAACAATGAACTCCCCAGGCTGTGAGTTATTGCTACGATCATTATCTGAACTACAACAAATGCACTTTGCTGATGTTATTAGCAAAGAGCAACGGTCTCTGGTTACGAAATACTTTATGGATGCTTTAGCAGGTAATTCGGAAAGATTTGAAACCAGTATAATCAGTGGTGATGGTTCACAGCACGAATTACACGTTACAATAATTCCCACTTGGATTGATGGCAACGTTGAGGGTGTCATCGGTATTGCTAAAGATATTACCCAGCGCTTAAAAACAGAAGAACAACTTCAGTTATTTAAAAGAGCGGTTGATGCTAGTTCGAATGGGGTATTGATCACTGATATTACCCAAGATGATATGCCAATAAGCTATGTTAATTATGGCTTTGAGAAACTCACGGGCTACAGTCGAGCAGAGATTGAAGGTAAAAACTGTCGTTTTCTACAAGGAAAAGAGCGTGACGAGATAGTAACTAGTCAAATTCGTAACGCCATCGCGGCAAAACAGGAAGTAAGCGTAGTACTGAAAAATTACCGTAAAGATGGCAGTGGTTTTTGGAATAGTTTATTTTTATCGCCGGTTCCCAATGATGACGGAGTAATTACCCATTACATAGGTATTCAAACTGATATCAGTGGGCAAAAAAATTATGAAGAGGAACTTGCTTTTAATGCATCCCATGATTTATTGACTGGCTTACCTAACCGAAGGTTATTACATGACAGGTTATCGCAAAGTATCAAGATCAGTGCGCGTCATCAAGAGAAAGTCGCAATACTCTTTATTGACTTGGATGGCTTTAAATTAATTAATGATAGTCTCGGGCATTTGATTGGTGATGAGGTTATTTGTAAAATAAGTACACAAATTAATAAGCAAATTCGTTCAGGCGATACGCTAGCCAGAATGGGGGGCGATGAATTTGTGTTAATGCTCCCGGATTTAAATGACCTTAATCAATTAGCGGCTATGGCAGAGCAGATTCTTAGCGTAATATCTATTCCATTTTCAATAAATGATAAAGAGCTACAATTAACTGCAAGTATTGGTATTAGTGTTCTAGAGGAAAACATGCATGAACCTATGGATCTGATTAAGCGGGCTGATTTAGCTATGCAGAGGGCAAAACAACTGGGCCGTAATAATATCCAGTATTACAGCGCTGATATGGAACAAACCCTCAATAAACGACTCAATCTTAGAGTAATGCTAAAGCAAGCGATAGCAAATCAAGAATTTGAGCTCTATTACCAACCACAAGTAGCAGCAGACAACGGGCGTATTATCGGCTTAGAAGCGCTATTAAGATGGCAACATCCAGAACTCGGGTTTATTGGACCTGACGAATTTATTCCAATAGCAGAAGAAATGGGGTTAATTGTTGAAATCGGTCAATGGGTGATTGAGCAAGCTGCAAGCTATAATCGCTCATTACAACAGCGAGGCTTGGCTGAGGTTATAATGGCAGTTAACTTGTCCTCACTGCAATTCCAACGAGCGGGCTTTGTAGAGCAATTAGAAGCAACATTGAACCAAGCACAATTAGAACCTAAATGGTTCGAGTTAGAGTTGACCGAATCACTGTTATTAGAAAACATCGAACAAGTTATAGATAAACTAAAGCATCTGAAGCAGTTAGGTATCAGTATTGCTATCGACGACTTTGGTACTGGTTATTCCAGTTTAAACTATTTAAAACGTTTACCTATCGATAAACTAAAAATAGACAAGTCATTTATACGAGAATTAGTAACTGATCAAAAAGATGCCGCTATTACCCGCGCAATTATTGCAATGGGGCATCAATTGGGTTTAAAAGTGATTGCCGAAGGGGTAGAGACATTATCGCAAGCGAATTTACTCAATAAGCATAGCTGCGATGAACTACAGGGTTACTTTTATGCAAAACCGTTACCTAAAGATAGGCTTGAATCTTTTTTAGAGCAATACTCTCCTATATACGACTTAGAAACTGACGCTCGTTTACCCAGTCTGCTACTTGTCGATGACGAAGAAAACATACTACATTCTTTAAAAAGAGTTTTACGCAAAGAGCCTTTTAATATTTTCACTTGTAATAGTGCTGCAGAGGCATTTAATCTACTTGCATTACATAATATTCAAGTGATTGTTTCAGATCAAAGGATGCCTGAAATGAGTGGCACTGATTTTTTAAAAAAAGTGAAAGAAATGTATCCTGACACAATTAGGATGGTTTTATCTGGCTATACTGATCTTCGTTCCGTAACAGACGCGATTAATAAGGGTGCTATTTATAAATTCCTTACTAAGCCTTGGCATGATGAAGAGCTTAAAAAAGAAATCCTATCTGCTTTTCGTATGTATAAGCAACGTCGTAATAAAAGTAATCAGGCGGACTATTAATGTCAATAGAACAGAGTGAGGTGGAGAGTCTAAAAAAACAGGTTGCACAGTTAAATGAACAGCTGATGCATTCAGAGAAATTAGCATCATTGGGACAGCTTGCTGCAGGTGTAGCACATGAGATAAATAATCCAATAGGCTATGTCGCTTCAAACTTATCCTCTTTAAATGAGTATATAGATAGCCTTATGATGCTAATTAAGCAATTAAGCAAAGCGCTCCCTATAGAGAAAACCAACAAACTGAAACTGGCACATGATTTTGATTATATAAGTAAAGATTTACCCGTCTTAATGTCCCAATCTGAGTCTGGGCTGCAACGAGTTATTGAAATCGTCCATGACTTAAAAGATTTTTCATACTTGGATGACGCTGAATTTGAAGAAGCGGATATTCATTTAGGGATTCAAAGTACGTTAAATATCCTTGGTAATGAATTAAAATACAAAGCGACGATTAATACATCTTTTGCTGATTTGCCTCCGGTAAGGTGTGTAGCCTCTCAAATAAACCAAGTCGTGCTGAACTTAATATTAAACGCGGTACAAGCGTTTGAATTTCGTGGAGAAATATCAATTACAACAGGGTTTAATGAGGTGTGGGTTTGGATCAGTATCGAAGACAATGGACCAGGCATAGAGCACGATAAATTAGAATTGATTTTCCAACCTTTTTTTACGACGAAAGAAAAACATAAAGGCACAGGCCTTGGGTTAGCCCTATCTCGAAGTATTATAGATAAGCATTTAGGTGTAATTGAAGTTAAAAGTAAACTAGGCTCAGGCAGTTGCTTTACAGTTAAATTACCTATATCAGCTAAAGACTACGGGATATGAATTTAATAATGACCTATGCGGATAAGTATGTTTATGTTTGAAAAGCGGCTTTATACTTTGAAAAAAAGATATAAGAATGCCCCTATTATAATGGTGCCATATTATGTTACTTAAGAGTTTTAATATATTAGTGCTTGATGATGCTCCTTTAATATGCAATTTTTTATACAGCGTTACCAATAAAATCCCAGGCTGTAATGCGTACAAGGCTTTTGACTATAAAGCGGCTGCCGATATATTAGGATCACAAGAAATACACTTACTGATCACTGATATAGAGTTAAAACAAGAAAGTGGTTTAGACTTATTGTCTCATGTCAGAAGTGGTGGCTTTACTCTAACAGCCCATGACATTCCAATTATTGTCCTTTCTGTAAACTCATATAAAGAATTGATCCAACAATGTGTGAAATTTGATGTAAATGACTTTTTGGTAAAACCTATCTCTTCCGTTAAATTAACAGAAAAAGTACATGAGCATAGACGGACTGAAAAACCAATAAAAACCGCAGAGTACTATTTAGAGATAATAAAAAACGCTATAAATAATCACCCCAGTAAAGAATACAGTCGTCGTGGTATTGGAATAGTTTTAGATTTAAACAAAAAAAATATAGGGCCAGAGACAGATAAAAAAACAACTGATACACCTGTAGAACAACGCGATTTTTTAGAATGGCCAGAAAGTGCTACGACAGGACATCATCAAATAGATCGTCGCTTAAAGACAGTAGCCTACACACTAAGTTATTTTTATAATGTGTTTATTGAAAATCGGAAACATGTTGCAATTGATAATGCGCGCAGTCGGGCATGTGAATCTGCTGATTACTTATTATATATAGGAAAAAATATTAGGCAGTATGATCATAGACCTGATTTCTTAAGAGCATTTCAAATATGTCTTAATAAGTTTGAAATTTTAATAACGCAAATTGCCTCCGTTAACTTAAAGAATCGAAACCAAGTACTGGCTTTACTAAGAAAACTATCAGCATGGTGGGCACATACATGTAACAGACCATTACTACAGGGCGTAAATATCTAAGATGGCAGATAAATTGTATGATCCTAAGATAATAAATCTGAAAAACTTGATTGAAATTTATGATGATAATAGCGTTGAAATAATTACGGCTGCTTTATCTGACTTTTCTCACGCAGCGAAGAAAAATATCGCTTCTATCGAAGAGTCTTCTTTAACAGATAATTTAACGGAAGTATCCTATTATGCACACAATTTAAGTGGTTTGTGCCGTTTTAGCGGCATAATATTACTCGGTTCATTAAGCGACGAATTATACTTAGCGGCTAAAAATAAAAAAAAGTTATTGGTCACGTACCTGATTTCAGACATATTACTTCATTGGCCTATATTAGAAGTACAAATTAATTACATTATAAAACACTATAGAGGCTTTAATGGCTAAGGTATTATTTGTTGACGATGAGCCTTTTATTCTAGACGCGTATGCAAGAATGCTGAAAAACTCGGCTTTTGAATACTTTACATTATCAGATAGCACTCACGTTTTTCAGCATCCAGAACTACCTTATTTAGATATTATCGTTGTTGATCACCTGATGCCAAAAGTAACCGGTGTTGAAATTTTGATAGCGCTACAACAAAAATATCCTACTATAAAAAAGGTGCTTATAAGTGGTGATATAAATACATTAAAAGACGCCCCTTGCGACACGATTTTACAAAAACCTGTCACAAAATTATGTCTATTAGATTGCTTATCTTCTTTACTTTAGTTTGAGCCTTTCCATCAACGGCTTAATTTGAGTAATGTATATCAATTGGTATTAAAATCTTAAGGCATAAAAATAATTTCCCGCTACACATATTTTCGTTGATAATAAAGATAAAATACGTCCAACTGCTTTATTCGCTGGCCATACATACAAGTACGACTAACTTTTTGAGAATCTCAGAATTGAAAACAATGTTTGATGAACTAAATACACATGACATACAGCTTTTTTATGTCAACTTAGGTCAAGCTCTGGTTAAACATCATAGTGGGAGACTCGATTTATTTTACACGTTGCAATACAACGATTCTCGCTGTCGAAGTAAAAATGAATATAATCTTATTTTGCATAAACTAGACTTTAGTAGTTTATTGAACGTCGATAATGACCAAATAAGGGATCACCAAAGGCTGTCTAGCATTCAAATAAACATTTCTAATTTAGTGAGTTATGTGAAATATATAATGGATGAACTTCAGTGTAATGGTGTTAAAAAAAATATTTATCGTCATTTAATATCATTAATGAAAAGGCTTGATAGAAGTATTGAAGGTTTTAGAAAAGAAATATCGAATAGCTTAACCTATATAGATGAATTAACAGGCTTGCTGAATCGCTCTGCTATGGAAAAAGACTTAACAGAGTTATTCGATGAATTGAGGGATGAGCCAAGTACGCCTACGTTCATCTCATTAATTGATATCGATAATTTTAAATTAATTAATGACGAACATGGGCATACTGTAGGGGATGATATTCTTGAGTCCATAGCTGATATTATACAGTCCTCATTACGTGAAACAGATACGGCATATCGATATGGTGGTGAAGAAATATTAATTATTTTAAAAAACTTACGGCTTAATGAAGCGATAACGGCGATGGAAAGATTGAGATCTGAGATAAGTGATTTTACTTTTATTTCGGATGAAATTGAGCTTTCTGTTACGGTTTCTATTGGCGTTGCCCCTATTCTTGTAACCAATGAAACATATAGGAACGCGATCATAAGAGCCGATGAATGCTTATATGAGGCTAAACGAAATGGCCGTAATTTAGTTATACATAAAATTTAACATACTGTCTTGCAAACGACTATACATTTAATGAAACTCTGCTTCTTTTTTAAAAGTGCTTATTTATCAGTTTTTGCAGGTGTTTTTCGTGCGCTTATTTGGATGAATGCCTCCAAGCATCGAAACAAAAAATGCCCGTGATCTTATCAACTTTACGAGTGCATAGCGGGGGGCGATTTTAGGGTAGCCTCTCCGAATTCATTAGTCCAGAGTTTACCGAATGGGCCAGCATTAAAGGAATACGTATCGAGTAGATTCAACCAGTTCAGCCGTAACAAAATGCTAATGTTGATAATAAATATAAAACAAGTTCAACCACCTTATTCGCTGACCATATAAGTACTATTAAATTGCCCGAATCTGCCAGATTAAATTTAGCCTACTTACTTTCCGAGCATTATTGATTTCACCCCAATTCACTTAAC
>TARA_R110000851_G_scaffold13951_5_pt1 | contig 10445 bp, 13 predicted proteins | sample TARA_R110000851 | Tara Oceans TARA_R110000851 (sample SAMEA4397627) | marine metagenome | biome: Polar Biome; feature: [DCM] deep chlorophyll maximum layer (ENVO:01000326); material: water (ENVO:00002006), including particulate matter (ENVO:01000060) such as... | depth 17 m | reverse complement strand
GCTATAGGCCATGGTACTCGCATAGGTCAAAAAGACATCGCTAAAGCAATGACTAAGATGTTTGGAGGTACAAGATTTAATAACCTCGAAAAAGGACTAGATAAAATAACCAAAGTAGAAGCTAGGGACATTTTTAACGCTATTTTACCTGGCCGTATTGCAGAAGTCCGTAAAGTTATACCTAACTTTGATGATCTTCCTAAAATTGCAAAGATCGTAGTACTCGATAGAGCCTATAACATAGGTATTACTAACTTTAAAAAAGGTTCTCCTCTATTTATCCAAGCAATAATAGATAACAACTGGATGGAAGCTCTGAGGCAAATGATCTTTAAAGACCCTCAAACCTCTACTGAACGTAATCCAGGGTCCGATAGTGATCGTGGTAAAGATAATGCACGAATGATGTATAGTCTTATAAACGGAGGGAAACAACCTGGAAAAAAGTAATCTTCTCTAACCCTTTGGTCAACAGCATTATGGGTAGTGTAACTCGTGCAACTCCAAAACAAGAAGCAGAGTTTTTTAAAACACATCCCTACTATGCAGAAATTAAAGATAAGACTTTCTATGTGGATGAAGCTAGATTATCTAAAGAAGGAAGTACAGGGGATTTTGTTACTGATATGCACTTCGGGGAAGCACTGCACCGATTAAAAGAGACTGCCCCTGAGTGGCATACTCGCTTACAAAAAGCAGCAGACAAAGACCCTGCTGTTCAGAGATGGAAAAAAGAATCATACGTCTATGCTAAACAAGAAGGAGAGACACGCCCTATTGAACAGTGGTGGGATGTAAGCAGATTCGATCAAGTAGTTGGTGGATTTTTACTAGGTGGTCCTAACGCTAACATCCATACCATGAGAAATTGGGATAGAAAAAAACTTCCCTTTGGAACTAAATTTAGGAAAGAGTTAGAAGACTTTGAAAAGGCTCTAGGCAGAAATAAAAGGTAAATAAAAATGCTACAAAAACAATTCGCAGCACTAGGTGTAGAAACCGACGCAGAACGCATAGCTCGTGAAGCTAAGGAGGCTTTAAAACCTAAGAAGCCTATAGAGATTTCTACCCCTGCACAACCTACAGCAATTCCTACTCCTATGCCTTCTGTAGACGTTGCAGAAGCTGTTCAAGATCCACAGTCTGTTACAGCTATTCCAGTTGAAGAAGCTATAGCAGAGCCTGTTACAGCTATTCCAGTTGAAAAATCTATAGCAGAGCCTGTTACAGATATTCCAGTTGAAGAAGCTATAGCAGAGCCTGTTACAGATATTCCAGTTGAAGAAGCTATAGAAAAACCTAGCTCTTTTTCGTCAAAGGTTCCTCTTACTTTTGATGAGGCTCTATTAAAAGGTTCCTCCGTCTGGGAGACCTACAGAAAAACTTTACCTGACTTTACACCTAAGTCTAGTCTAGTCCGAAACGAAAAAATTTCTAGTGAGCTTGGTGTAAATATTTCAGATCCTCTGGTACAAGAAATTTTAAAGGTTGAAAAACAAGGACTAGAAACAGCGTATAGTTTCTACGAAGATTTTGTAAAACAACTTGGTGGAGGTCTAGTTGATGCAGCTGAACAGGTTACTGAAGTTATTGAAGACGTTACAGGCTATGATCCTTATGATTTTAATACTGTAGAAAGAAGTGACACACTTTCAGGACAGTTTGCTAGAGAAGGTGCACGTTTCGGTGTAGGTTTTGCAGCTGCGTGGACTCCTACAGGTTTTCTTGTAAAAGGACTAGCAACAACTGCTAAAGCCTTAGGAATGTTTAAAACTACAGCGCCTTTAACTAAGACACTTATTAAGAAAGTAGTACGTATAGAAACAGCTGCTGTAGCTGGTGAACAGTTAGTATATGATCCTATGGAAAATCGTATTTCAGACATTGTAGAAAACTATACAACTAAAGACAATCAAAAAGTTTTATCAAACGCTTTAACTGAGTACCTACAAAACGATCCAGAAGATAGTGAATCTGTAGCAAGATTTAAGCTTGCTGTAGAAAGTACTGTTATATCTGGAATGGCTAGTGGAATTTTTAAAGCTGCTGCAAAATTAATTAGCTTGCGAAGACCTGTATCAAATATTCCTAAATTCGAGGGAAAAAGATCTCCAGAGGTTGAAGATGCTGCGTCAGTATTTATGCCTGAAGGTAAAGAAATAGAGATCCTCAGAGCTGAAAGACGTGCTCAGCGTCAAGGTGCAGAAAAGTTAGGAGACTCTAGGGCTGATAACATCTTAATAGAATTTACTAAAACTAAAAGAACTTTAGAAACTATAGAAGGTATGTCTAATAATCGTTTGAAAACTTTAGGTATAACAGAAAGTACATCGACTGTACCTGAGTATGCCGCTAAATTCGGCCTTATGCCTAAACAGATTAAATCATCTAAGAGAGGCATCATAACTTTTTCAGATGTTAAAAGAGCTGCATCAAACCGTAAAGCCATAGGCTCTGTAGGTTTTGATAGTCCTACAGCTGAGTCATTATTTAAAGCTAACACTAGGTTATTTTTATCTAGAGGCAGAACTGCAGATGACATATTAGACTATGCAGAAGCTCAGGGAGACTTGAAAGCTCGCACACCTAACATAATTGAAATAGGTTCTCTAAAGGTTCGTAGAGGAACTAAACTAACTGTAAAAGATATTAAAGATTACCTAGATTATTTAAAAATTGAAGACTCTGCAGAATCTGTTTTAAAAAGATCTGACGAATTTGATGCTCGTGTTAAAAAAGATACAGAGATTGATCAACTTATAGAAGAAACCCCCGTGATTAAAGAGTCTTTTATGGATAAGTTCTATAGAAACGTAGTTACACCTTACATTGATTATACCAGTATCTTCCAACGTATTGGTACTATACTTCATCAGATAGATTATACTCTATTTAAGGACTTAGCTAAGGTTTCAAAAGACAAAGGTAAGATAACTAACCAAGACGGTATTGGTACGGTAGGAAAAACCATTGGAGTAACTTCTCAAACTGTAGAAGCTCAAATACACAGTTTGTTTCAAGGAAAACTACTTGGAGGTAACGCTTCAACACTTACACCCTTAAACAGCGCAGGGCCTTCAACAATTCCATCAGGTGCAAAAGTTTTAGAAGATATTATAACGCCTTTAGTAGAAAAAAATCAACTAGATAACTTTGTAATCTATATAACTGCTGTATCTTCACATCTACGTGAGGCTGCAGGCCGTGTAACACATATGGGCACAGCTACAAAAGGTCAAGCAGGTCTTGAAAAAGTCATTAAAGAGTTAGAAGATATTCCAGGTTTTAAAGACTCCTTGGAAGATTTTGCTAGTCTAACCGACACTTTATTAGATGATGCAGTTTCTTCGGGTGTGCTGTCTTTAAAAGAGGCTAAACGTATGAAACGTGTTCATCCTGTTTATGTACCTTTACAAATATTTGACTCTACAGTTGTTAAGCTTAAACACGCATCTAAAGGTAATTTTGATAAAAGACTTATGAATCCTCTAGAAGCTTTTGTAAGACTAGCATCAAAAAGTTCTAGAGAGAATGTAACTAACAAGCTTTTAGATGCTCTTTTCACAGGCTACGATAATGCAGTATCAGCTGGAGGATCTGTAGCTCAAGAAGCTTTACGCATAACTAGAAAAATTACCGTAAAAGATGAGACTTTACTTAAAAAAGAGATGGCTATTTCTTTGCAAGATAAAGTAAGGCAGGGTGATATCGATGAAGAGCTGTTGTTGGGACTACGAAGCGGAAACACACAAAACTCGGAAGAGGCCTTTGATCGTCTTTTTCAGACAATAAATTCTGATCCTAAAGCTTTTGAAAAAATGCTTATGCTAATCAAACCTTTAGACATAATTACGACAGGAAGTCAGAAGAATAAAACACTAAAGAAGTACCAAGTGGTGTTCAGAGATGGTAAGCCTGAGATTTATGAAATTTTTAATGAAGAGTTAGAGATGGCCTTAAGCTCTCTTAACGATTCTTCTTTAAAATCAATAGAAAACCATCCTCTTTTTCAAGCTTCTAAAAATATTAATAAAAGTATAGCGTCTTTTATCACTACCTCACCTGCTTTTGCTGTTGCAAACGTAATTAGGGACAGTGTGTCAGCAGGTTTCAACTCCTCTTTTAGCGCTATACCTTTTTATCACACTGCTATAGGGTTCGCTATAATGTTAAAAGAAATGCGTCCTTTTAACAGTCTCAGAACTGCAGCCAATGCAGGAGGCTATTCTCAGAAATATATTGCTGCAGGGGGGCGTATATCTAACAGAGTAGGTAAAATTGGTACAGATTTAAATCAGATCGATGCAACCGTAAGTTCCGTTGCAACTCGTCAAGAAGGTATCTTAAATACTACAACAGGTGTTATAGCCGACGTAGCTACTATTCAGTCTGGTAGAGCTAAAAAAGGACTTCTTAATTCTTTTGCATATATCCAAAGAGTTGTATCAGCTATGGAGTCTATGCCTCGTCTAGGTGAATTTTATCTAGCTCTTAAAGCTGGTGCTGATATTGATACAGCCGTAGCAGCTTCTCTAGAAGTAACAGTTAACTTTTCACGTCGAGGAGCCAACAAAAAATTACGTTTAATTAATCAGAATGTAATGTTTTTAAATGCAGGTATCCAAGGAATATCTAGACTAGCTAGATCTTTTAAAAATCAACCGAGGACAAAAGTTGTTGCATTTATGACAGGCTTAGCAGCCTTTGATTTTTATTTAGACCAAATATCCTCAGAAGCCTATTTAGCTGATCCAGGAGCAACTAAATATTCAGATATATTTAAAGATATGAATTATATGATACCTAACTATACTGCAGACGGCACACTTGATAAAGAGCTGCCTTTCTATTCAATTCCTAAGTCTTATGATATTGGTATGCTTGGTGGAGTAATAACTAGAGGTCTTAGAAGTATAAATGAAAACTCTGCTGAGCCTTTTGCAGGTGCTGTAGGAAGACTGTTAAACACTATGAATCCTTTTTCAGGACGTAGTTTAATGATTCCTACATCTATTAAGCCTTTTGCAGACTTACTAGTTAACGAGTCGTGGACGGGAAGTGAAATTGTACCTTCTTTTATGAAGACAGCCGACTTTCCTAAGCAAATGGTCAGAGCAGGTACAGGCGATGCAGCCTTAGCTCTTGCAAACTCTTTGTTAATGATAGAGCAGAATTTTTTCACTCCTCAAGGTCAGGAAGCAGAAGGCTGGATTTCTCCAATCGCTCTAGACTTTTTAGCTAACGCATACTTAGCAGGTTCGCTGCAGTACGTAAAAGGTTTTTTAGACCTAGCGTTGAGAGATGAAGAAAAACGAGGGACAGCTGCAGCTCCTATAACTGGCACATCTTTTACTACTTTTAATCCTATAGAGTTTGCGTATCAAGATATTAAACGCAGGTTTACTGTTAGCTTTACACAAGGTACAGAAAACCTTACAGTCTTATACGAGCTACAGAATCGTGCAAGAGCTGCTAAGTCTGCATATAGGTCAGAACTAGAACAACTTGACTATGTATTGCTTAAAGAAAGATCTGAAAGAAGCGAAACACAAGCTTTAGCTGACATATCACCTCTCCTTAATGCTGTAATTTCTAGTTTAGCGGGTTTTAGATCAGATCGTAATAAAATACAAGTTCATAAAACTATGAGTTCCGAAGAAAAGCGTTATCGGATAAATAAAATTATGCAGTCTGAGCAAGAACTTGCAAGACGTACAATGAGACAGATTGAAAGCATACCGAGGCTAGAGGTATTACTCGCTACTGTTTGGGGACAAAGAAAAACTTTTAATATAGATGGAAATTTCTGGTAAGAAGGGAAATAACATGGGAATACCAATAATCAGTAGTATTATAGACCTAATCAAAGGTCCTATAGACAAACTAATTCCTGATAAAAACAAGGCACAAGAACTACAACACGAGATAACCAAAATAGTCCTAGGTAGCGACTTAGCTCAGATGGAAGTCAACAAAGTCGAAGCCGCTCACGACTCACTCTTCGTGGCAGGCTGGAGACCCGCTGTAGGTTGGACCTGCTGTTTAGGTCTTGCATACAACTTCCTAGTCTACCCACTTCTTATGTGGGCTATGGCGATCTGGGCAAACGAAATGACCCCACCTCCTGCTTTAGAAATGGGGCCGCTTATGACGTTACTTGGAGGAATGTTAGGCTTCGGAGGACTCCGTACCTTTGAAAAGCTAAAGGGTGTTAATCGAGAGAAGTAGCCTAGGAAGCCTATACAGCCCCATACAGTGCCCTTCTCCATATTCTTGGTAGGGATATAGCCTACAGAGCTACACAGGGCCTATATAAGGCTTAAATCAGCTTACCGTACTCAATCATTCTAATAATCCTGCAGGGCTTCGAAGGTTCTTCAACTACAAAGGTCTTTGCAATCTGTAGAGCTTCTTGGTAGGATTTATTCCAGCCTAGTACATATTGCTTCTTAGCATATACTCCATACTTTCTAGGAAAGTCGTGCTCTGCCTTTGCTTTAGTAAAGTTGTCGTAACCTAAGTCAAACGGTTTCATTTTTGTATTCCATTAATTTTATCGTAAAATAAAGTGTGTACCAAAGATGGGTTGTAAGGGTTAGAGATACCATAAACCATTCCCACATCTATTTAGACTCCATAGTTTTTAATAATCTAGCCAGATACCAGTTATTCTTTTTAAGGTCTTGAGTTGTTTTGCCTTTGTAACGACACCTCCACTGATATTTAAAGCAAGCACCACGTAAGTAACCTATAAACTCTTCACGAGTTAACATAGCTTCTAGAGCATCTATGCACTCTATGTCGCCTGAGGCGTAATGTAAAGGGTTGTTAACTTCATCAGAAAAATCTGGTAAAACCTTCTTATTTCCTTTGTTGATGTAGGTGTGTTTTAGTTTGATATCGCTCATTAGAGTGCTCCTGAAGAGGAGTGGAAGGGAAGCCTACATTAAGTAGACCGTGAAAAGTGTTCTCGCCATGTACCCATATGTTTAGGAAGCTTCCAAGCAAGTCTTATATTGTATTTGTGTATCTCTGCATCTATCTTTAACTCTTCCGCATAGATGGCCGCTTCTTTAAAGGTTGTAAAGTATTTAGACTGTTCAACTGCACAGACTTTGTAGGTTTTGCATACTTGAGGCTTTTTGATATTAAAAAGATTGTTGAAAGTATCCCACATTGTCTTACCACTTAACCTTGTCAGCCCAATACGCTGCTGACATCTTACCTTTTTTAATATTACGTCCGTGGCGAGCTTTAAAAGATTTACGCTTAGCCTTCATTCTATCAGACTCACCTTCTTTAGGTTTTCCTGCAGTAGATGCTCCTTGCTCGCCAAATCTAATCATTTTAATGTTATCGCCTTCTTTAGCTAACACTACGTGTGATTTAGTGGCGTGTTTAGATGTACGCTTAGGTTTATTATAACCTGCGAACGTTTCTCCTCTATATTCAATACTCACTGTATTATAGTCTCCTTGTCTAGTTTGATATTATTATAATAGTGTGCAGTTTAACATTTCTTAGGAGCATATCTATCTTCTCCTTAATAGGGTGTTAGTTGTTTTTTGTTCTTCTAAAAGCATATTAAGAAGCTCTTTCATTTCATAGGCATCTAGAGCTGATAAGGAGCTTGTTTTTTTCTTTAGGAGTTTCTTTCTGTTTATCTGACAGCATGTAAGTGAAGACTTTTTTAATTCTGTGTCTTTTATAGGCATATATTTACTTCCTGTATAGTTTAGTTTTCTTTGCAATCTTTTTTGGTTGTGGGCTGTGCTGTTTGCCTTTTTTTGTATCTGCTTTTTTCTTTGCAGTTGTTGAAGCATACTCTTTGGCACTTAAAGATTTAATAGCCTTCTTAGGAAGATAACGCTCGCCAGTTTTAGCGCTTGGTTTTCCAGATTTAGTTGTCCATTTTTGCGCTGTCCATTTCTTTAAAGACTGTTGAGGTTTTTTTAGCGACATTACTTTTTCGCCCGTGCTTTTTTCTTAGCAGAATCAGACAACTCTTTTAAATGAAACAATTTTACACTTGTTTTACCGTGTGTTTTTCCAGAGTGTAATGAACCATTAGGCATTTTATGAGTTCCGCCTTTGTAAAGTGTTCCGTCTTTCTTATAGTGTTTTACGCCTTTCATTTGTAACCTCCTTTTTTAGCTTTGTATTCTTTAGCCAACAGCTGAGCTTTACGTGCTGACCACTGGCCTGCTTTGCCACCTCTAGTGCCTGCTTTAATGCGGTTAAACAACTTCTTACGCATCTCAGGTTTGGTGTAGTTTCCTGCTTGGTTTACTGTGGATTTCTTTTTAACTGCTGCCATTGTAGTTCCATAGTTTGTATAAATTATATAGTGTATATACTGTTATAACACAATTAACAGTTTTTGTCAAGCTTTTTTAGTAATTATACCATTTTTGTTGTATTGCAGTCCTTCGTTGGTGACAATTAGCACACCGCACGTCACACTTAGCTATCTCGTCTGTCAAGGTTTGTATAGATAGAGCTTTGTTTACCATGTCAGATAAGTTTCCTTTTTTCTTAACACCATCTCTATGATCAAACTGAAGCACAACCCGATCTGTTTCACCGCAGTCTATACAGGGCTTTGCAAGCAAGTAGCCCCATATAAAGTGTCTATTACGTGACACAGACTGCAGACGTTTTATAGCTGTGCAGGCTCTGCATATAGTTGATTTATCGTCCTTCATAGTAATATCTTTATTAAAGTTTTCGTTAGGTTTATGTTCTTTACAAGCTGTGCAAGTTTTCATAACGTTGTTTCCATTATTTATATGCCAAGAAAATCATTAAGTTCTTTAAGATTAGTTATTGGTTCTATAAAAATAGGTGTACCTTTTCCAACATACGCACAAGCAACATTAAACTCAAAAAACTCTACTGCCTCCTCGTACGTCATTCCATCACGATCAACAAGTACCTTGATACATTTCTGACGGTCATACACCAAACAGTCAACAGACCCTGTCTGGTTTCCGACACCTATAAGTGCATCATCAAAACCGTCAGCCTTTAACGCAACAAGCTCTTCTTGGTGGATAAATTGGTATTGTTCTATAGCGCCATTTATTTTTCTATCTGGAAATTCTTTCGACATGTTAAATATCTACCACCTCACATACTTCTCCTGTGCATGCCAAAGTCTGTGAACCTTTTGTAGTATCTTCAGTTTCATAGCTGCTTAGCTTATCCCACTGAATAGCTTCTCTATTACTATCTGATATAAACTTCTCAGCTGTAATAGGTTGGTAAGGAGCTTGCTGGTAGTTATGCCCTGTATAAGGTAAGAAACTAATACCACTTACTTCATCAAAGTATTTATATACCCAAGCACCTACTTCTAGCCACTCATCTTCCTTAACATATACAGTTATACTAGGCTTATGCTCACACCAGTGACGTTGATACATAAGCCACAGCTCTAGCTGCTGCATAGCTGTAACGTCTGCCACAGTGATACATCCTTCTGGAGCTTGTATAGGAAAACTAAAAACAGATGTAGCACTAGGGTTCATAAGATCATCTTCTACAGGAACTCCTTCATCTGTTAAGAACTGTGTCAGAGGGTCTTTCTTGTCTCCTCGAACAGTACGAGTATATTGAGGGCTAAAACGAGGGTGAATACCACTAGCTGAGTCAACCAACTGACTGACAGTACCAGAAGGCTTAACGCAAGTAGTAGAAGTAGACTGAGGAATACCCAGCTTTTTTGCATACTTCTTATTAGAATCTACAACCTCCTGTTTAAGTTGTTCTAATATTTCTTCTAAGTTTTCAGGACTAGTCATGAGAGAGCTATCCATAATCCCTGTAAGGCTTACACCTAACAAACGCTCTTCTTCTGTATTATCTGTCCAAATCTTACGAAGGTATTTAAAAGATGTTAAGGTTGATTGGAAGGTTCCGAGTATTGAAGCAAGTCTAACTTTTCTTTTAAGAGACTCAAACGTGTCCTCACTACGGATAACTGTCTCTGTAAGGTTACAAAATTGGTAAGGCCTGAGGATGATCTCGCTGCACGGGTTAGTTCCGAATTCATGTCCAGTATCTCTCCTTCCATTCTTACCAGCTTGTTGTACTGCTGCTGTCCTATTAAAGATTCCTCGTTCTCCTGATCCACTGTCATGTAATGCACTCCATTCTCTCATAAACGCACCCATATCAGGCTTCTCTGTATAAGATACGCTGTTATTAGCTAGACTACGTTGTGAGTTAGCGTCCCACCACTGTCCAGTTTTTGCTTCCCTAAGTCTACCGTCTGAGAAGTTACTTAAGCTGATCATAGCAGACCTACGAACTCCACCGACTACAACTACCTCACCAATCTTACACATGATGTCGTGACACTCAAGGCTATTTAACTTCCGCCCAGCTGCACCAGAAATTGTAGCTACTACATAGTGAAATAAACTGTCTAGCGGGTCAGGTCC
>TARA_R110000851_G_scaffold91223_4_pt1 | contig 10467 bp, 8 predicted proteins | sample TARA_R110000851 | Tara Oceans TARA_R110000851 (sample SAMEA4397627) | marine metagenome | biome: Polar Biome; feature: [DCM] deep chlorophyll maximum layer (ENVO:01000326); material: water (ENVO:00002006), including particulate matter (ENVO:01000060) such as... | depth 17 m | reverse complement strand
CGTCCCCGCGGGAGCAATCGACTTCATCCTCGAGAGTGACCGTAACCGACTGACCGGCCACGGCTTCGTCGAGCGTGCCGTCCAGCGTTACGATGCTTTTGACACGGCTATTTTTGCCGGAAGGCACGACACGAACCGGATCCCCGGGCTTGATCGAGCCACTGGAAATGAGGCCGGAGAAGCCGCGAAAATCGAGATTGGGCCGATTGACCCATTGTACCGGCATGCGGAACGGCTTTTCCTGCGCCGCTGTCGCTGCAATCGGGATATTCTCGAGATGGGCGATCAGAGCTGGACCGCTATACCATGGCGTGTTGGCCGAGGGAGCCTCGGTAATATTGTCGCCCCTGAAACCCGAAATCGGGATCGCAGTGAAGCTGTCTATACCGATTTCACTGGAAAACTGCCGGTAGTCCTCGACGATTTCGTCGAAGATTTCCTGGCTGAAATCCACCAGGTCCATCTTGTTCACTGCCAGAATCACATTTCTGATGCCAAGCAGGTGCGCCAGATAGGAATGACGCCTTGTTTGCACCAGAACACCCTTGCGAGCGTCCACCAGGATAATCGCCGCGTCGGCGGTCGAAGCGCCGGTGACCATATTGCGCGTATATTGTTCATGACCGGGCGTATCGGCGACGATGAACTTGCGCTTTTCGGTCGCGAAGAAACGATAAGCCACATCGATGGTGATGCCTTGCTCGCGCTCGGCAGCAAGACCATCAACCAGCAAGGCAAAATCGATCTCCTGCCCCTGGGTCCCGGACTTTTTGCTGTCGGCTTCCAGCGCAGCCAGTTGATCCTCGAAAATCATCTTGCTGTCGTACAGCAGCCGACCAATCAACGTGCTCTTGCCATCATCCACGCTGCCGCAGGTGATGAAGCGAAGCAGTTCCTTGTTCTGATGTTGCTCAAGATATGTCTCGATATCATCTGAAATGAGCGCATCTGTCTTGTAGCTTGATCCCGGTCCGGTCTGTTCGGTCATCAGAAATAGCCCTCCTGCTTCTTCTTCTCCATGCCCGCACCGCCTTCATCCTTGTCGATGATCCGGCCCTGTCGTTCGCTGGTGGTGGTCAGAAGCATCTCCTGCACGACTTCCGAAAGCGTCGACGCCGTGCTTTCGACGGCACCCGTCAGCGGAAAACAGCCCAATGTGCGGAAACGGACGGACCGGGTCGTTATCTCGGGCTTGTAGCCCATGGTCTTTTCCAGCCGGTCCAGATCATCCGCCATGAACAGTCCGCCTTCATGAATATAGGTTGGACGGGGCGCCGCGAAGTAGAGCGGCACAATCTCGATATTCTCCGCCATGATATATTGCCAGATATCGAGCTCGGTCCAGTTGCTGATCGGAAAGACCCGGATGCTCTCTCCCTTTGCCTTTTTAGCGTTGTAAAGATTCCACAGTTCAGGCCGCTGATTCTTCGGATCCCATCCATGGCTCGCCGTGCGGAAGGAGAATATACGCTCTTTTGCGCGGCTCTTTTCTTCGTCCCGCCGTGCCCCGCCAAAGGCGACGTCAAAGCCATATAAGTCGAGCGCCTGTTTCAAGCCCTCGGTCTTCCACATATCGGTATGGAGGGGACCATGATCGAAAGGATTGATCCCGCGCTCTTTCGCTTCTGCATTTTGATGGACAATCAGTTCCATGCCCGCATCCTGGGCCGCTTTTTCCCGCAACGCATACATGTCCCTGAATTTCCAGGTCGTATCAACATGGAGCAACGGAAAAGGCGGAGCTGAGGGATAGAATGCTTTTTTCGCGAGATGCAGCAATACGGCGCTGTCCTTGCCGACACTGTACATCATCACCGGCTTTTGCGCGTCGGCCAGCACCTCCCGCATGATGTGGATCGCTTCGGCTTCGAGACGCTCTAAATGCGTTAAGATACGGGTCACTGGGTCATCCATTCCTGATCATTTCAACCCCCTATCGCCCGCTTTCCGCTCGCATGTAGTTCCCAAATGGGATAAGAGTGGAGAATGACTTCCATTATGGGCGAACATGACCTCATTGCCGCATTGCACCGGGGCACGCTGGGTGCACCGCCGTGGGAGGATTTTCTCGAACAGTTACGGCGCAGAACCGGTGCAGATTATGCCCGACTTTTTTTTCAGGGCGACCACGACTGGCTGCATTCCGTTCAAATACCTGCGGCCAAATCCGGAACTGGCAGGGCAAACGAAATTTACCTGCAGGATTTCGGAAGCGCAGACGCCCTCCCTCACAAGGCCATGCGGCTCCACCGTGTCTATTCTCTCGACGATTTTCTCGATTTAAATGATCCGCGACACATCCGCTTCAAATCGCTGTTCATGCAGGATGCCGATATCCGCTTTGCCCGCAATATGCGGGTGGCAGAACCCAATGGTGGCCAGATATGGATTTCTCTCGGTCGCAAGAAAAGCGATTTTTCAGCGAGTGACGGGGCGTTGCTCGGCTCTCTGGCCAATCATCTGGCGATTGCCGCAGGGACCCATGCCGAACTGGAACGACAAAGACTGAAGGCAGGAATTTCCGCCGATGCCATCATGCGGCTGAATTTCGGATGGTTCATGCTCGACGCATCCGGCCGGATCATTGACATGAGCGAACAGGCCGAGGCGCTGGTACAGGAGGCGCAGTCCCTGCGCAAATCGCCCGATGGCAGACTGATCGCCGAAAATGCCGATGCGCAAGGCACATTGCGCAAGTTCCTGCAAATGCGACAGGCGGGGGAAAGCGTGGTCCGGACAGTACATCTGTCCGACGAGCCCTGGCTGGATATGCTGCTGACCACTCCGCCAGCGGATCTGCCGGGAGCCCTTCAGCCCCTCGCCGTCGCCTTTGTCCACGGTGAGCGTTCCAGCAGCACCGAGCGCAGTCAGCACCTGGCAAATCTCTTTGGCCTTACCATTCAGGAAGCTCGTCTTGCCCTGCATATCAGCCGCGGCGTCTCTATAAGAGAAGCAGCGGCGTTGCTCGGCCTGACCCATGAAACCGCCCGACTCTATTCCAAACGTGTTTATGCCAAGACCGGCACCCGCGGTCAGGCCGATCTGGTGCGTCTTATCCTGGCCAGCATTGTGGCACTGGCGTGAAACGGCAGGGTAGCACCATAATCTGCCAACTCAAGCGCCACCAACCATCGCCGCGTCAACCCTTTGTCACGGGTACATATACGTACCGATCATTGAACCGGCTGCCCGTGGGATCTCCTGCGGCCCACAGATAGCGGAACGTCATCTGCGTACGATCGCTCGAGACGACGACCTGCATCTGCGACAAGATCTTGCCACCCCCTATGGCAGTCCAATAAGCGGTGTGACTGTCAGCCTTCACCACCAGCAACCCGTCGATACCCGGACCGGCCTGCGGCGTGACCTGGCCATAGGAATAGGGAATTTGAGAGACGTGCTTCTTTCCGTCTTCCGCCAACAATTCCAGCGTTTCGGTGATCAGCACCCCATCAGCACTGGGTGCAAACACGAACTGCTTGCTCTTGACGCCCGGATTATCAGCGATGGTCGATCTCGCAATATCCAGCTGCCATGCGCCGATAAAGGGATCATCGGCAGCCTGCGCAGTTAGCGGCAAAAGCACCGTGAGAAGCAGGCCGGCGAGCAAACGAACGACAATTTTCATCGATTTTTTCCGATTTCATGAATATTTTATCCTAATTGGGATGGTACAGACCCATTCAGATAAGTCAATGACTCGCTTTTCAGTGCAATCGTTCAGTAGCCGCTTGGTCCCGGCCGTCTCTCCGGGCTCGGCGCGTGCCACCGAGGCCATGGCCCCATTCGCATTGCAGCCGCAAACAAAAACGCCGGAATATGGGGCAGCTACTGCTCCCTCCTGCGCTCATCGGGAGGTGCAGATCGCCCTGTTGCGGCACATGGGGAACTGCAAAACCGCAGAATGGTGCGCCCGACAGGATTCGAACCTGTGGCCCCCAGATTAGGAATGGACCAAGAACAATCCCGAAACATCCCTAAGTGTCTATTATAAAATGACCTCTTGATTTCAGCCTTCCCTTATGTTCTTATTATGTTCCATAGCATGTCATGCATTTTGTTACCCCGGGTAACATTGTCATGACCGAAAATGGAATGAGAATATGGCCAAGCTTATCCGTCTTACCGATTCGAAAATCAAGTCCCTTGCTCCTCCAAAATCCGGCAGGAAAGAGGTACTGGATGCAGTTGTTCCCGGTTTGAGGGTCCGGCTTGGGCGATCAGGTACCAAGTCTTTCGTTTTGCGCAAGCGCATCGGATCAAAAGTTAAGAATATTTCCATCGGGCGGTATTGCGCAAACTTTGGTTTAGCGGAAGCGCGAAAGAAAGCCCGCGCGCTATTGATTGACCTTGAGAACGGAACACCACTTCCAACGCCTGATAAGAGCTCAGCGCAAATTCAAAAAGGCCGTTTTACAGAGCTTTGGGAACTCTATCTGCAACGTGAGGTGAGAGAACGCAAAAGAAGTGCACGGGAGATTGAACGATATGGTGAGCTATATATCTTACCTGAGTTTGGCGACCGGCTCGTCCACACTATCACCCGTTCGGAAGTAACCAGATTTGTGGATAGCGTTCAGTGGCACAACCCAAATAAACCTGTTCCTCGATCTGCTCTCAGTTGTTTTGCATTCCTCAGTGCATTTTATACGTGGCTGTTACCACAGTTCGACAATATTCCCGCCAATCCATGCCGCGATGCGCGCAAACCAAAGATTGGTAAACCGAGAGAGCGTGTCCTGAGCGATCCGGAGATCAGGATTTTTTGGAAAGCCTGTGACAAAATCGGGTTTCCTTACGGTGTCGCTTACAAGCTTCTGTTGATGACCGGCCAGAGGCGGGGCGAGGTTCTCGATTCAAGTTGGCAGGAATTTAACGGCAATATTTGGACGCTGCCAGGCGAGCGTGTGAAAAATAAACGAACCCATATCCTCCCCCTGCCCTCTAAAGTTATGGAGATGATTCATTTAATTCCTCACAAGCAAGGTGCAACTAAGCTTTTTCCGATAGCTGGCCATCCGGATAAATCACTCAATAGCTTCAATAAGGGTGCTGCTCATTTGCATAGGATTATGACTCCGCTCAACGAGGGAAATCCGATAGCAGATTTTCGCATCCATGACTTGCGCCGAACCGTGGCGACTGGGATGCAGCGACTTGGAATCCCTATTGCGGTTACCGAAGCAGTTCTCAATCATGTGAGCGGAAGTATGTCTGGTATCGCCTCCGTTTATCAAAGACACGATTATCTGAATGAAAAGCGTGAAGCGCTAGAGGTTTGGAATGAACTACTATACTCTATCGTGGAAATTTGATTTCCCGGGTGCTGTGATTTTTAATCAGTATGTCGCTGTTTCGAGCTCAGCATGGCTCGCTATTAGAACTTTTAATGTCAAAGGTTAATGGGATAACCCGATATTTCTATTTGATGCTGTTCACTCTATTTAATCAAATAGGTAACATCAAGATTCGAAACAAGAGCCTGCTCGGGAATGCACAGACATCGACATTTTCTCATTGGCAGTGTCAATTCTTGCATGCAGTTAAGCGAGAGCCTGTTTCAATACCTTGACGCGTTGGCAGTCTGGTAGGCGAATATGCCCCCGGGCCACGAAGATACAGGCGTGATAGCGAATGATGAGTTCGCCGTATTATATGGGCATATGTATGGCCGGTCGAGCAAGATGGGCAAAGAATTTACCGTACCCGCAACCGAGAGATTCCGCTTCAAGGATGGCAAGATCATCGAACTGTGGGTCATCTATCACGATACTTCAATTGTCATGGATGCTTGTACGCCCTGATTTCCGCTACGTCCAGAGGGTCGAACCGAAGGGCAAAATCCGAAAAATAGTTTTCGTTTCTATTGTCGGAACGCTTCTCTGGCTCGGCTATACGGGCGTCAACCGGCTGCGGGATGCACCGGAGAATTTCGGGCGCAGCTTCATCACCTGTAGCCCAATACAGGCGAACTAGCCGACCATTGAAGCATTTGTTTCAATCATCAATCCATTTGAACAACCATCGTCGGATTCACCCACTTCCAAGGCATCGGCGAGCGGCTCCATCGCTTCGCGAATCTAGGTGGCTGCAAAATCCCGATGACGCGACAAGCCCGACCTTACCCACGAGAATATTGCAAAAACCACTCCAGCGAAGAAGGATTAAGCATCATATCCGCCGTCACGACCGCTGCGGCGTCTTGCCCATCCAATATTTTTCTCAATGGCACTTCCAGCCGTTTTCCAGTCAAAGTATACGGTACAGCTGGGACCTCCACCATTTGGTCGGGGACATGGCGTGGACTATTTTCAGCCCTCAGTCTGGCGGCAATCATATGCTCGATGTCGCTTAATTTCTCGCCGGCCTGTAACTGCAAAAAAAGTATTACGCTTGCGTGCGGTGTCCCGTCTTTGACGCAGACGGCAATAGCATCGGCCACTTGCCCAATGGATTCGAGCGTTCGATAAATTTCGGCCGTACCGATGCGAACTCCGTGGCGATTAAGCGTTGAATCCGATCGACCGTAGATAAAGCATCCGCTGCGGTCATTGAGCTTAAACAGATCGCCTTGCCGCCATATGCCCGGGAAATGATTGAAGTAGGTATCATAATAACGCGAACGGTCTGGATCGTTGCAAAAATATAGCGGCATCGACGGGAAAGGTGAACATATGACCAGTTCACCTACTTCATTCACAACAGGCGCCCCTTCATCTGACCAGGACTGCACGTCAAATCCCAACATCCGCGCCTGCATTTCACCGGCATAGACTGGCAGCAATGCGACACCGCCCATAATTCCGCTGCAAATCTCTGTACCGCCAGATTGTGAGACGACAACAACATCATCTTTCACGTCGCGATAAAACCAATCATAAATTTCAGGCGTCGCAGGCGCTCCGCCCAAAATAATTCTATCAAGCTTTGTCAGATCAAATTCATCACGGGGAACAATGCGATCTTTTTCCATTCGCGTGACAAGGCTGGGGCTAGCTCCAAGCACAGTGGTGCCAGAGACCTCCGTAATCTCCCATAATTTCCGGGCGTCCGGGAAAAGCGGATTTCCGTCATACATGACAATCCCCGAACCAGCCAAAAGCGCCGCAATTGTCGAGTTCCAAACCATCCAGCTTGTTGTGCAATAGAAAAAGAGCAGCGACGCGCTCGTCAATTCCACGTGAAGATGCTGTGCCTTAAGATGTTCCAACAGCATGCCGCCATGTCCATGAACGATCGCTTTTGGCAGGCCGCTTGTACCGGAAGAGAACAACACCCACAGGGGATGACTGCTATCGACTTGCTCGAAACAAAAATCTTCGCGAGGCGGGGCAGTCGTTTGCAACAGTTCGTCCCAAAGGACATATTCATTTTTGCTTTGCGCAACATCACCCGAACCGACCAATGGAAGGTACACAACATGTTCGATCGTCGGCAATGCATCGATGATCTCACTAATTTCCGCATCACGGCTGTAAACTTTTCCACTGAACGAATATCCATCCGCGGCAAAAATCAGTTTGGGGGCTAACTGCCCGAACCGGTCCACAACAGTTTTAACGCCAAATTCCGGCGCTGCTGCTGCCCAAACCGCGCCGATCGCAGTAGCGGCTATCATTGCTATCGAAGTTTCAGGGATATTAGGCATATAGGAGACGACTTGATCACCCGGGCCTATGCCCATTGCCCGCAACGCCGTGGCAAGAGAACGAACGGCCTCTCCCAGCTCAGCCCAAGTGAGCGCAATCGGTGGGCGATGCTCGGAATAGGACTTGATAACAATATTGTCCGGCTGGCTTTTCTCGTACCGGATCAGATGCTGAGCAAAATTGAGACGGGCACCCTCGAACCACCGCGTCTCGAACATCGAATCCCCACCCATTACGTGATCGTAAGGCACAGAGGCTTCCACCTCAAAATATTGCCATATCGATTCCCAAAAAATGCTCTGCTCCTTAACCGACCAATCCCACAGTTCGTTATAATCGGAAAACTTCACCCCCTTCTCGGAAGCAAGCCAATTCATATATTTCTGCAAATTGGAGCTATTTTTTCTCTGCTCTGACGGCGTCCAGAGCAAGTCACATTCCCGGACCAGGGCTGAACGCGCGGATTTGTCTGAATATGGAGCAAATTGAGACTGGGAATCGCCGTCAACCTCAGTACAGATTGGGGCTTCCTCATTGTCATTCAGCGTGCGTGACATCGCCCATTCTTCTCCTCACACCTTCATCCCGATGGCGAATCAACCGTTCGCTTCGACCTGACACTGCACTTACTTATCACTGGTACGCAAGCCGCAATTTATAGTCAGGCGCCTTACCGAGAGCTGCATAAGTTCAGGCTTGAAAATCTAAAGCAATTGTTTTACTCAGCCATAGTTCGGCAATGGGAAGGAGGAGAGGTGGATCAATAAATTGCCATAATCACGATGAGGCAAGAGGCTGAAATTTCGAATTCTCTTCCACTGCTTTTCAAGCCGCCTCGGTATCAGTGCAAATTTTTTTTCAACAATATAGCTGCCAAACTCAACGCAATTTCACAATAGTCACACACAAGGTGAAACATGGATTTCAATTTACCCGCTGAAGACGACCCGCGCCGCCAGGAAATTCGTCAATGGTTCGAACAACATCCGAATCCTACTTACAAGGAAATTGCCGAACGCGGGCTGTCCGCTGCCAACTGGCCGGCTCCATGGGGAATGGGTGCAGACCCCGAACTGCAATATATCATAGACGAAGAATTCGTCAGAGCAGGTGTTGCTACGCCTCATAGTATAAATGCCATTGCAGTGAACCAATGTGGACAGTCGTTGCTTACTCACGGGACGGAAGAGCAACGGCAAAGATTTATCCCGCCGGCCCTTGCTTGTGAGGAAATCTGGTGCATGTTGTTTAGCGAGCCATCAGGTGGCTCCGACGTTGCTGCAGTCCGGACAACGGCGCGCCGCGAAGGTGATCATTATATCGTAAACGGGCAAAAGATCTGGACCTCGGCTGCCGACTACGCAGCGCTCGGCGTATTGGTTGCCCGAACAGACAGCTCGGTGTCGAAGCATAGGGGATTGTCGCAGTTCATTATCGACATGAATGCGCAAGGCGTTACCATCAATCCGATATATGACATGACCGGTGAAAAGCCCGAATATAACGAAGTTTTCCTCGACAATGTTAAGGTGCCGGCAGACAGATTGCTGGGATCCGAAGGTCAAGGTTGGCAACTCGTCATGCAGCAATTGCAGACAGAGCGCGCGGGGATGACCAAACCCGGTGCCGTTTGGGGTTATGGGCCCACGGCGCGTGAACTCATGCATGGCCTGATCGAAACTGGCAAAATCAAAGATCCCTTGGTCCGGGATGAAGCGGCGCGTCTATATATCGAGGGTGAACTCCTTCGTTTACTGGTATATCGCGGGATGAGCAACCGCATCAACGGCAAGCCAGCGGGTATCGAAGGCAATATCGGCAAGATGGTTGCGGCGCCCCATGGGCAACAAATAAGCGACCTGGCCAAGCGAACCCAAGGTGTCGCCGGCCTCGTTATAAATGACGATGTACTCCCTCTGCCCGACAAGAATTATGGCCTCTTTAGCAACTGGGATTACTCCTTCTGGTTTGGCCCAGCATCGACCTTGGGTGTTGGTACACAGGAGATTCTGAAAAACTCCGTGGCCGAACATATTCTGGGACTACCGCGCGATGTTGATCCGACCAGCAAGCTGCCGTTCGCAGACATTAACAAGACAAAAAGCTCAACTGCAGCCTGATTTGGAGATATAATATGGATTTCTCATTAAGTGAAGATCACGAGGCGCTGCGCGACTCTGCTGCCAATTTTCTGAACAAGGAAGTGGACCACTCCCCATTGCTGGTCCCCAAGGCAAAGGTCGATCAAGCCGGATATGACAAACTTTGGCCGCAGATCGTTGAACTGGGATGGCCGGCAATTGTGGTCCCTGAAAGCTATGGCGGTCTGGGCATGTCCTATATCGACCTGATTATGATTATCGGCGAAATGGGTCGCACATTGGCTGCCGCGCCGCTATTTGGTACATTGGCCGGTTCATGGATGGTCGAAGCTGCGGGTTCCGAAGCGCAAAAGTCCGAATTACTGGGCGCAGTGGCCGCAGGAGAGCTGAAAATGGCGCTTGCCGTCGCTGATGACGATGGCGGCCTTGATAATGCCGTAAGCAGCGCAAAAGCTTCCAAGGCTTCCCATGGCTATGTCTTGTCAGGTAGCAAAAATTATGTTGTCGATGCAGCCTCATCTGACAAGATCGTGGTTGCGGCCGACAGCGATGATGGCAGACAATTTTTTATCATTGATAGTGATACGGCGGGCGTCCGCATCGAGACATTAGATTGGCGTGATATTACGCGGGAAGTCTGCTCGCTGCAGCTCGACAATGTCCCTGCGCAGTTGCTTGAGAACAGCAATCCCGAATGCTGGCCGTGGGTACGCGAC
>TARA_R110000851_G_scaffold66836_2_pt1 | contig 10471 bp, 11 predicted proteins | sample TARA_R110000851 | Tara Oceans TARA_R110000851 (sample SAMEA4397627) | marine metagenome | biome: Polar Biome; feature: [DCM] deep chlorophyll maximum layer (ENVO:01000326); material: water (ENVO:00002006), including particulate matter (ENVO:01000060) such as... | depth 17 m | reverse complement strand
TGGACACTCCCATTGTGAATAGTCTAACCACCCATTTGCTTTTATTCTCTCGTCTTCGGTTAAATCGCCGTAATCTCTTCCAAACGTAGCAGGTGCATTATGATGTACCCAAGTATTTGGTAGATTCTGAACACCATTGGTGTTATTATCCATACTTCTAAATTTATATTTTTCTTCAACATTATCACAAAAATAATAAAATGGTTTCATTCCAATACAAGTAACAACACCACCTAATTCCCCACGATCATGTAACCAATAAGCATAAGGAATTGAACATGCAATTTCATATCCAAACTCAGCACATATATCAATAGTTTTTAATTTAGACATTAGCAACCTTTTCATAATAAGTATCAGCATCATTATCCACATACTGCTCACTAACCCAAAACACAGCTCTCATCATCTTTTTACCTGTATTCTCAATGTTGTGAGTATAAAATATTGGCATATCAATCACATGAATATCATCACCAGATACTTTATATTCAATAATATCATCAGTTCCTATCTTTCTCAATCTAATAGTCGCTTCACCATCCACAACACAAAACCTTTCAAATTTACGAGTATGAAAATGTTCACCTCTAACGTATCCAGAATTAGTATCTGAAGTAAAAACTAATCCTTGTGACATATTTACAGCAGTTAGTTCAGCAAGACTACCTCTGTCATCCGAATGTGTAGTTGTTGGAAATAATCTATCTACGTGATTTATATACGATCTAAATGTATTGAATAAATTCTTTTGAAAATCTGTTAGCAACTCAGGTAATATATTCTTCATAAGATAATTGTTTTTATAAGAAGTTAATATATCCAATACTTCTTTAACATTTATTTTTGCTGTAGGTAGTATTGGAATATACTCACCATTTATTATCGATATAAATTCTTTAACAACATCAGTTACAAATATCAATTCTACTGCGTTATCTTCTATTATCGTTGGTTCTTCTCCATTACATAATTTATGACAAAAAGTAGCTACAAAAGAATTATAATTAGGTTTTCCAAAAGGACCAAATACATTTGGTAAATGTACTGACTTGTGATTACCAGCACTTTCCGATAACATAGTTTCACAAACCTTTTTAGAATCTGCATATATAGAATCAGATTGTGTAGATGAAGCAAATATAACTCTTGTTTTATCTGATATCTTATCTAATAAATCAGATGTTAACTGAATGTTGGTTTTGTATAATTCTTCGTTGTCACCTCTGTTCATACCGGCCAAGTGAATAATCCAATCACACTCTGATAATCTCTCATCAGTTGCAAAATCCCTATTTAATTTAATAGGTTCAAAATCTGTAGCATACTTTATATAAGTGTAAGTATGGTATCCTATAAAACCTTCCCCGCCTGTTATTCCTACTTTCATTATATTACCTTACTGTCCTTTAAAAACTGATAAGCATCAGAGCTATCCATTAAGTAGTCCAAAGAATTATATGAATGTTGTTCTTCATTTATATTCTCACTACCTATCAAAAAGAAATTGTCAAGTTCTTCTGTTCTCATCCATTCCTCAGAAGAAACCATTTCTTCATGTAATTTTTCACCTGGTCTAATTCCAATTTCTTTTAACTTTACATCCAACTCATATCTGGCTATCAAAACATTAGCAATATCTGTAACTTTAAGTGATTTAACTTTCGGTACAGCAATCTTACCATGTGAACCATCATAGCTATATGCCCAATGGATTAAATCAGTTGCTTGTTCTAAAGTCAATAGAAATCTAGTCATTTCAGGATGAGTTATTGGCAAAGTTGTTGTGTTTGAATCATCTAATAAATCTTTAAAAAAGGGAATAACAGAACCAGTTGATTCCAAAACATTCCCATACCTCACCGTAACCACTTTTGTTTTATCTTGCAGTTTAGCAAAACTAATATATAATTGCTCACTTATAGCTTTACACATACCATAAACATTTATAGGTTTACAAGCCTTATCCGTTGACACAAATATCAAAGTCTCTATGGTTTCGTATAGATTAACACACTCAATAACATTCTGATGACCTATTATATTTGTCTTTACACTTTCATATGGATTATCTTCACATATAGGAACGTGTTTTAAAGCAGCCGCATTTATTACAACTTGTGGTTTATATCTAAGTAAAGTATTCATGATAGAATCTTTATCTTTTATGTCACCTATAACAGACTTTACTGCTGGGTATTCTTTTAATAAATGATAATGTTTATGTTCATCTCTTGAAAATACAACTATTGTATTTTCATCATAATATCTTTTAATTAAAGTTCTACCTAAAGCACCAGTACCACCAAGTATTACTATTGTTTTATTTTTCATCTACGACAGCTCTCCCTTTCAGTTCTTTCCAATCTTGTTCAGATCTAACTTGTAAATTCTTTTCCCAAGCCCCATATAATAAAGTAGGCTCTACTCCAATATTTTCCGCATAGTCAATCATAGCTTGTATATCCTTTGGGAAACATGAACCACCAAACCCAAACTTACCATCATGTCCAGGTACACCCAAGTGTGAGTGTCCTATTCTACCATCAGCTACAAACCCAGCTACGGCATCATCCCAATTTACATTTGACTTTTCGGCTATCTGATACATTTCATTCATAAAAGATACCTTAGTAGCAAAGAAACAATTACTCATGTATTTTATCATCTCTGCAGTTTCGTAATTGGTTTCCAATACTGCAACACAATCACCAAATCTATCTTTAATTAAATCAGTAAATCTTTCAGCACACATCACATTGAGTGATTTTCCACTACTACCAACTATAAAACGACTTTGATTAATGAAATCAAACTTAGCTGACCTCTCAGTTAGAAATTCGGGATTAAATAATAAAGTTAACTGATGATATTTACTCTGAAGTTCTCGTGTCGTGCCGGGTACTATAGTAGACCTAATCAATACAATATTATCTCTTTCGGATACTTCGTTTATATCACTTAAAGCATTATCTAAAATATCAATATTAATTGAACCATTTTTATTTGCCGGCGTTGGTACGGATAAAAAAATAAAATCAGATTCATTTACTGTTTCTTCTAATGTATGAGTTGATTTAGTAGGATCTTTATCATATACTCTAACTTCAGCATCACACCCTACATTTGGTGAAAACCCATACTGAACTGCAGAACCTACAAATCCATTACCAACAATTCCTATTTTTTGTTTTAGTTTCATTAAAATTGCCACTCTATTTTATTTCGGTTATTTGTATTAGTTATCGGTACAACAAAACTATCAGCATCTTCTTCGGGTAATCTACCCCACTTAGATACCCACTTCTGTATATTTCTCTGTTCTGCTTCTTGTTGTCTTTTTGATGTCTTTGTAAAGTCATCTTTAGCTTCATCTCTGAAATGACTACCTCGGGCGGAGAAATGCCATAATACAGAATTAGGTGTCATTATAAAATCATAATCTTCCAATTGCATTCGTACAAATAAATCCTTATCTTCCCAAGAAGCAGGTGCAAATAATGGATCATTTCCACCAATCCACTTATAATCTTCTACTCTACAAAAGAAACCAGCACCACCAGCCTTACGAACTGATTCCGAATCATCGTTCATTTCTGAAAACTCTTTAGCCCACTCATCGAAAGAATTAGAATCAAAATCTTCAGTATATGCCCCAAATTGTTCCATATCCACAAACACAGTTCCTGGTCTATAATCAGGATCATTTGGAAAGATTCTTGGTTGTATTCTGAATGAAGAAGCAATTAATCTTGTATCTTTGTCTATATTATCATATAGTTTTAACAACTCAATATCTTGGTTAGGTGCCACCCACATATCAGAATGAATGATATTCACAAATTCCGTTTCAACTTTATCGACACAAAAATTCATACCACCACCGATGCCCTTTGGATTATCATTATGGTCAATATAATATTCCACATCATATGGGTTTGTTTTTAACCATTCATCCGTACCATCAGTACAATTCTCAGCATGTACAATAATCGGCATATCATGGTAATGAGCATTCCTCCGAATTGATTTTAAAGCAAGTTTCAAATACTCTAAATTATTATTAGTAGATATCGTTGTAGTTATTTTACTCACTTTGAACTCCACTTGAATTAACAAAAAAATTATACCAATACATACAGACATTTTCGTATGAATACATCTCTACTACTTTTTGTCTCGCATTAAGGATAATATACTCATAATCTTTAAAATTAGCAAGCACTTTATGTATCGTTTCATTTAAATCAGACCAATCTGGTTTAACTGGCACATAAGTTTCCATCGGTTTAAAGAAATCTGGTTCAGTAATTACTTTATCCATATCAGGTTTAATCAAAAGACATCCCCATTTGATTAATTCTAAATCTCTATAACACAACTCCCCCATTCCAAATGGAGATAAACCTACTTTAGACCTTTTCATTATCTCAACAAATTGTTCTGGTGATGACTGCCCTTTAATCACATTATATGTTTCACTTATATTCTCTAACGTATCCCAAGCACCTTTTCTATGTTCAGTATACAATATATCACTCTGAACTTCATGATCCATATTGCCATTGTCCAATATACCTTGATAAATCGCACAAACATCAATGTCTCTATCTTGGTTTGTCAATTGCATCTCTTGTAAATGTGGCCAGTTATGTGCTACATTATAGCCTGTTAATTTTATTCTACTATACACATCATCAGGTATATCATAACCCTTATCTAAAACAGAACCGTTACCAAAAAACCATTTATTTAAAGTCGTTTCTTCCTTATAATCTTCTTGAGATAACAATTGTTTCTTAAACAGATACTTAGCATTTGACTCAACAAAAACCTCATATACACCCATAATTGAAGTTGAATCTCCACCATGAAATAAGAAGTAATCACCTGACTTTTTAGATAACTCTTCTAATCCCCAATCTATGCTATCTTGTAATGTGGCTGAATTTTTTATAAATTTAGTATGGTCTATGAACTCGTAATCATAATCATCGGAATCTGTTATATCTATACTATATTCTTTTAGCATATCTTTTAATATAATCAATCCACTAAAGCACTTTTGGTTTTGGTTATCGGATAATTTTATTTTTATCATAAAACATCATCCCAACTATAAATTTTTGATTGTGAAAACATATTGTATGTGTTATGATGACTCATTTCACTTGCCTTTTTATACCACTCATGTCTTTTTCTACCACCAGTTACATCTCCCAGCTCTACTCCATCTTCCCCCTTTACATATGATCTCTTTTTTATGTGTTTTCTATTATGAACTAATAAAATATTTTTAATTACATATTGTGGAATTTCACCTTGAAAAAATCGTTGTAATTGAAACTGAAATGCGGTGTCTTCATGTATGAAAAAGGATGATTTTGGTATATTGACACCAGACTTAACTACATCTGAAGATATTACTAAACCGCAACCATTAAACTTATATTGATTGATAACTCGTATATCTAACTCATCAACTTTATCATTAAATGAATTCATCTCATCTATATTCATATTGTACCTTAAGCTCCACCAATTTTTAGTATCCACAGTACTCATATCTATAAATGGTTTAACAGTAAATTCAGGATGTTCCAATACTTCCCAACTCTTATCCCACATCTTACAAGTTGAAAAGAAAGAAACATACTTTGGTGTCGTTTCTTTTACTGAACTATGTAAGTTATCTAATATCTCGAATGTTTGTCTTGGTATAAGTGAATCACTTTCACCCCACATAAGAACATCAACTTTTGTACAATACTTGTTATTAAAATCTCTACGATAGTCAGCAATAGTATAAATTTTATCTCTTTCGGATAACATTATTCCACCTAAACGTTGAACCTTTAAGTTGACACCAAATTTAATTAAATCATCTTCAATATTAGCAAATCGAGAATAGATATCGTTCATACTACACTTGCTCTCGTCTATGTCCTCTAAAGCCGTAGACATATTAAAATATAAATCGACTATAACATTTTCTTTATTATCTATTATACTTAACGCGTTTTTAACACTCTGTAAATATTCCCCGATTAATTCTATTTCATACCATTGGACTAAACACCCAATAGCAAATTTATTTTTAATCGTTACCATATAACCCCTCGTATGTTTTTTTCATCCAATGATAAGTTAATTTATCTTCAGTATTGTTAGGTATGCTATTATATTGATAAATCCAACCCCACTTTGTAAACATCAAATCATCGCCAAGTAGTTCTTTTCTAAACATATCACACATATTAAATTCATAAGGCAACCATTTAAACTCAACACCCCTATCGTGAATTAAAAAATTTACTGGCGTTTGGTCTGTACCAGCATGCCATTCTTTTTCAACTTGTCGCAACGGCTCGGCATTTTCGTTATAAAAATCTGTAACTTGTTTAAAAAAATCTCTATGTATTTCATTCACTATTACAAATCCACAATCAATATATTTCCAAAAATCCAGCACGTGTCCATTGAAAAAATACTTACCATAATTCTCTATGCTTCTGATAATCCAATCGTAACTACCCTCGTTGTGAACTCCACACATCTTTCTATCCGTCATCTCAAAAAAGTTAGGACAATTAGGATGAACAATCGTGTCGGCATCAACAGATAATATTTGGTTATATTGAATATCATTGGCATCTAATATATCAAATATATAATATCTTTGCCAACATATAGCCATTTCCTCTTGTGGTAATAACAAATCAGTTAATACAAACAATTCACAATCATTCTTCTCACACCATTTTTCCCAACTCTTTATAGAATACTGATAAGGTAATCTTCTGGTACTAGCATATCTACCTTCACCAGCCAAGTCAATGTCCATTGTAAAAACTATGTTTTTTTTATTCATACATTAACCTTTCGGTTTATTATATTGTGTTCATATCAATATTTTCATTGATAAATTTAATTATTGGATACATTGTATCATAACCACCATTACTCATATACCCCCTCTCACCCTCAAAACAAAAGGTGCTTATTCTATATGTGTCTGATAGTTTTTTTATTTTTTCGTACAAATTATTATTTTTAATAAAATGCCCAAATTGCACAACAGTACCGTTCCAATCTCTTATTTCTGATTCATCTTTTGGTGTATCAACTTTTCCTAATCTAGTAACGGTAGATAAACTTAAATCAAATTTTCCTCCAATCATATCTAACATTTCCTTTTTAAAAAAATCAAAGGACCCTCTGACTGGATAAAGAGGTCTTTGACCATGATTAGGACCATTTGTTATAACTAACCACTCATCCCAATCAAATTTAGAAATAGCATTTGTAAAAAGTTTATCATTAAAAATAAAATTATCATCATGAGTAAATAAAAAAACATCATAATCTCTATAATCATTTTTATCTAACCATTGATTCGTCATCCCCCAATCCCCTACACTATTTGGTTCTTCAACATAATTCCAACCCAAATTTTCAATTTCTTCAACTGTAGCTATTTTTGAATACAGGAGTTTATCCATCCTATTAGGGTATGAATCACCCAAAGACGAAAGATATTCATTCTTTTCTTCTCTAACTATTTCAAGATTTGGATTTCTATGTGAAACACAAAATAAATCAACTTCCCATCCACTTGGTATTTTTTGATTTTTTATTTGTTCATAAAAATGTAGAGGAAAATGCCACCCTCCGGCAACAACTGCTAACTTCTTTTTATTCATAATATATTAACCTCAACGTTATCTTTATTTGGATTATAATTACCATATGTAGAAATAAAAAACTTTTTATTAGGAAATTTTCCTATTATGTTTTCAGTTAAAAATATCTTCATTGGTATTCTTTCAAATTCTGACACTCCCATAACACCTTTTGAATCAATTTTATTTCTTTCTTCCTCTCTTTCAGTTTGAAAAGCATATGTTTTTTCATAAAAATCCATACCACATATATAAATTTCTTTTGGATTCATAATAGCAGTAGCATAAAGAACTCCTGCCATTCCTGTAGTAGGTAAATCATATTTTTTTCCTGTATAATTTTTTGGACAATTATCTTTTCCAGCTTCCCACATGAACGGTTTAACCTCATCTGGTAAAGATTCAGCTGAAATAGTATTGCTTTTACCCTCTACTTCAAAATAAGACTGTTCTCCACCTGGTACACACTCTCTGACATACGGTAAAATTATTTTTTGAATATTAAATTTTTTATAATGTTTTAATAATTCACTAAAATCTATACCTGGTGCATTAAAAATAGATAAACTCAAAACATGAATAATTGGTTTATTATCCGAAAATCTATCTATAATAAATTGTTGATTTAATTCTAATCCCCAATTGTTAGTGATAACATACGCATCTACTTCTGGTAAAGAGTTTAAAAATTCCAAAGATTTTCCTCTACCTAATACAGCAACTTTTTTCATTCATTTCCTCTAATAATAGTATTAATCAAATTTAAGTCATCAAGTGTATCTATCTGAAAACTTCTGGAAAGTGGCATCTCTACTACACCTATCTTACCACTATACCTTAATTTAGATTCTAACAAATTCTTTCTTTTGGTGATATAAAATGCACCATTCTCAATATAAGTTTCTGGTTTATCTTGTCTCATAGGTCTATTATTAATTTCCCATTCAAATGGTTTTACATCCATTGTCCACCTCGGAATCCAATGTTCTTTAGTAACACTAAAAACTGAATCATATTTATCCATCATTTTCAAACCTTTATTTATATCTTCTGATTTTATTAATGGCGAAGTTGGTTGAATAAAAACCACAACATCAAATTCACAATCATGGGCGGCGTGTAGTAGTGCCTCCTCTGATTGTGATGTGTCCGTTGATATCTCACTTGGTCTATCTATAACACTTGCTCCATAAGTACTTGATACAGAAGCTATCTCACTTGAATCAGTAGACACCCATGTCTCATCTACATTAGATTGTAGTGATGCTTCTATAGTATAAGATATCAATGGTTTACCATTGAGCTCTACTATATTTTTAGATGGTATACCTTTACTACCACCTCTAGCTAGTATTACTGATAATATTTTCATTTTCTTAACTTATCTCTAACTGGTTTTTCACTCTCAGTTACTATTTTTTTACCATCACCAATAGCATTCTCTAACTCTCTTACACCACGAACTAACTTTATTAAACCATGAGGTTCAACTGATGCCATCTGGTCTGTACCCCACATTGATTTATCTAATGTTATGTGTCTCTCAATTATAGTCGCACCAAAGCAGATGGAAGCTATTGTCGTTGTTAAACCGTATTCATGTCCACTATAACCCACTTCACATCCATATCTATCTTTTAAAGTTTTTATACAACTTAGATTCAACTCATCTATTTGAGCTGGATAAGAAGAATTACAATGAAGTAATGCATAATCCCCTTCTATCGATTCTACTGCCTTATCTACTTCTTCAATGGTACTCATACCAGTTGATAAAATAACTTTGTTATATCTCTTACTACACTCACTTATTAATTCATAATCAGTTAGTAAGGCTGATGGTATTTTTATAAATGGTAAATCATATTGTTCTAAGAACTCAACACTATCTAAATCCCAAGGTGAAGCTGTCCATTGAATTCTTCCCTTACAATATTCATCTATTTCATCGTACTCATCTTTACCAAATTCTATTTTATGTTTGTATTCTAAGTATGACATCTCACCCCAAGGTGTCTTTCTCATCACACCCTTTTGAAGTTCGGGTACACACACATTAGGATTTCTTTTCTGAAACTTTACTACATCACATCCGGCAATAACTGATATATCAATTAATTTTTTGGTGATATCCATATCACCATTATGATTAATTCCTATTTCTGCTATAACTTTAGTTCTCATGGTAACAATTCCTTCGGAAATGTATTAGTCTCACCATTCATATCACTTACCAATTCATCAGTACGTTCTCTAATTAGCCTTGTAAAATTATTCATATTTTCATAACCATTCTCCGTCCAAGAATATGGATGAGTTAATAACTGCATCTTTTGTGGTAAATCCCAATAATCTACATTAAAAGGATGTCCATATTTCCAATCGTGATTTGAGTCTGCTAAGTAATGAACTCTTAAATCTTCTGGTTTTTCACCACTAAAGTAATGAAAGAAATCTTCAGCATAACAATTTATCTTATCAGGCACCTCTACATATTTTTCTAATATACCTGGATTACTGCCACACCTATGAAAAGCATATCTATCTACTTCAAATCCATAATAGTGTTCAAGTGTCTCTATGTCCTTCATTATATAATCAACCAAATGGTCATCAGGAATATCTGATGGTGGGTTTTGATGTAACCCAATGTAATGCCCCATCTCCTCTATCTCTCCTATAGCCTCGATGTTTTTTTGAGACAAAGCATTGTAAGTATTATTTCTCAATTGAACCGTATAAGTAGAGTGTACTCCCAAATCTTCATGCTCAATACGAGCCATCCTTAG
>TARA_R110000851_G_scaffold145427_1_pt1 | contig 10480 bp, 10 predicted proteins | sample TARA_R110000851 | Tara Oceans TARA_R110000851 (sample SAMEA4397627) | marine metagenome | biome: Polar Biome; feature: [DCM] deep chlorophyll maximum layer (ENVO:01000326); material: water (ENVO:00002006), including particulate matter (ENVO:01000060) such as... | depth 17 m | reverse complement strand
CTTTTTTCCTTTTTTCCTTTTTTCTTCTCCATAATATGACTGACATCAAATAGGTATCCCGTCGTCAAATGAGGAGTCCTATTTGCATTTCCAGTGTTCAGTTGGGCTATGCGCTCGCCTGGCTAATTCGCTAATCCATTGCAAACCGCAGGCACTGCAGCAAATCGACGCCTCTACCGGCTTCAGATCGATTCCACAACCTCAGAGAGCATATCCCTGACCTTCCCGGCAACCTGCTTGAGCTCGTCATTATCGATGGCGCTCATGGAAGCCAATGGATCCACTGCACTTACCTCAATGCCCTCCGAAACCTCACGAAGAATAACGTTGCAAGGCAGCATGGCACCCACGCGAGGCTCCACACCGATGGCTTCCCAGGCCATGCCAGGATTGCAGGCCCCGAGAATCCGATAGGCCAACATATCCTTGTCCAGCTTTTTCTTCATGGTGGCTTTGACATCAATTTCTGTCAGCACACCGAACCCGTGATCAGTGAGGGCCTGACGCGCTCTTCTGTCCACGTCCTCGAAATCGACATCTTTGATAACTCGATCGATCGTGTATGACATAGCTACCTCCAATGATTCAGAAGTTCATTGCTTTGACCCGAGTTTCACCACCCTCAAACGCAGCGCATTCACGATCACGCTGACCGAGGACAGCGACATGGCGGCCGCTGCAAAAATGGGCGACAGCAGTATCCCGAAAAACGGGTACAAAACCCCTGCCGCTATCGGAACACCGGCGGAGTTGTAAACGAAGGCGAAAAACAGGTTCTGACGGATATTGCGCATGGTCGCCAGAGACAAACGGCGCGCCTCGACAATGCCCATCAGGTCGCCGCGTAGCAGCGTAATGCCGGCGCTTTCGATGGCGACATCGGTCCCGGTGCCCATGGCCACACCGACATCCGCCGTTGCCAGTGCAGGCGCATCGTTTACGCCGTCACCCGCCATCACGACAACACGGCCTTCGTCTTTCAGGCGCTGGACGATCTTGCCCTTATCTTCCGGCAGGACTTCCGCTTCCACTTCGTCGATATGCAGTTTTCGGGCAACTGCTTCAGCTGAAGTGCGGTTATCGCCGGTCAGCATGACCACCCGGATGCCGTCTTTTTGCAGCGCGGAAATAGCGGCTTCGGTGGTTTCCTTGACCGGATCGGCAATCGCCAGCAACCCTGCGACGTTTCCGTCGACAGCAGCAAAAATCACGGTAGCACCATCTTTTCGGAGCTGGTCGGCGTCGCCGTCAAATCGCGTGGTGTCGACATTTTCCGACTCCATGAGAAGGCGGTTACCAAGTAGCACCCGCTTGCCGTCTATTCGACCGGTAACCCCTTTACCATTCGGAGAGTCAAAGTCTTCCGCATCCGGAAGCTTCAGGTCCATGCCCTTGGCTTTATCGAGTATGGCGTGAGCCAGTGGGTGCTCACTGCCTTTCTCCAGGCCGCCTGCATAACGCATGAGACTACTGTCATCGAACCCGTTGGCCGCGACAAGCCGGGTGACTTGCGGCTTGCCCTCTGTCAGCGTGCCGGTTTTATCCACCACCACGGTGTCCACCTTCTCCATACGCTCCAAGGCTTCCGCATCGCGAATCAGAACGCCACTTTGAGCACCGCGTCCGACACCCACCATGATGGACATGGGCGTCGCCAAGCCAAGTGCGCAAGGGCAGGCAATGATCAGAACACTGACCGCTGCAATCAGCCCGAACGCCATAGGCGGCGTGGGCCCGAAGAATGACCAGGCTATAAAGGCGATAATGGCGATCACGATCACCGCAGGCACAAAATAACCCGCCACCTTGTCGGCCAGGCCCTGAATGGGCGCGCGGCTGCGCTGGGCGCTCGCCACCATCTGCACAATCTGGGACAGCATGGTGTCACGGCCAACCTTGTCGGCCCGCATGATAAAGCTGCCCTGCTGGTTGATACTGCCGCCGATCACCTGGTCGCCGGATTTTTTGCTGACTGCCAAAGGCTCACCGGTCACCATGGATTCATCCACGTTGGAGCTGCCTTCAAGCACCTCGCCGTCCAACGGCACCTTGTCTCCCGGACGTACCCGCAAGCGGTCACCGACCTTGACCTGATCAAGCGACACATCGGATTCGCTGCCATCGTCGTCCAGTTTTCTGGCCGTCGCCGGTGCCAGATCCAGCAGGGCCTTGATGGCACCAGAGGTTTTCTCTCTGGCGCGCAATTCCAGCACCTGCCCCAGCAGCACCAGCACCACGATGACAGCAGCCGCCTCGAAGTAGACGGCGACCGACCCGTCTTCCTGCCGGAAGGCGCCTGGGAAGATCTGCGGCGCCAGGGTCGCCACCAGGCTGTAGATCAGCGCGACGCCGGTACCAATGGCAATGAGCGTAAACATGTTCAAGTTACGGCTAACCACGGATTTCCAACCCCGGACGAAGAAGGGCCAACCGCACCAGAGCACCACAGGCGTTGCCAGCACCAGTTGAATCCAGTTGGACATCTGCGGGGCTATAATGTGATCGAGTCCGGTGAGGTGCCCACCCATCTCCAGTACCAGTACAGGCAGGGCCAGCACCAGGCCGATCCAGAATCGGCGGGTCATGTCTTTGAGTTCTTCCGAAGGCCCGTCGTCCAGGCTTACCTGCTCGGGCTCTAGGGCCATGCCGCAGATTGGGCAGTCCCCTGGCCCTTGCTGCCGAATCTCGGGGTGCATGGGACAGGTATACATAGTGCCCGGCGCTACCGGCTCTTGCTGTTTCTTTTCCCAATCGAGGCACTGCTCAGGGTCCTCGTCGAATTTGGACTGGCAACGCGACGAGCAGAAGTACCAGGTTTTACCGCCATGCTGGCTGCGGTGTTCCGCGGTATGCGGATCGACTGCCATGCCGCAAACCGGATCCTTGGCGGTGTGCCCGCCAGGTTCTTTATCGGCGTGGTGATCGTGGTCATGGGCGTGATGGTGCTCAGCCATTCTGATCTCCTGTTTTATCGGCGGGCCAGTCTGCAAATGCAATGAAATACAGCAGAACCAGATTGACGATAGGGATCAGTATCAGTACACCCATCCACCCCGGATACCCCGTGCGCTGGCAAATACGCCAGGCCGGAATGACGACCACAATGGCAATCACCAGCATCCACAGCCAGTGGCCTGCCCACATGGTGTTCCCGAACATGTTATCTCCCATCATGGCAATAGCCTCTCTTCCTGATTCTGGTTAATGGTGACGATGCGCGTGACTCTCTTCCTGTTTCGCTTGCGCGGATTCCGGCGATCTTTTCAGGAAAATCTGCTCGGAGACTGCAAGCACAATCATGGTGACCACTGCCACGCCGATGACGAACGGGTCCGTATTCAGTTTTACCCAGACAAAGCCGCCCAGAGCCAAAAGATCCAACAAGATGGCTGTAGTTGGCACCCAGGTGTTGGCCTTGATGTCTTTGCGAAGATAGCGCAGTACACCCCAGTGAATGGCAATGTCCATAATCAGGTAAAACACGATACCCAGCGCGGCAATTCGTGACAGATCAAAGAAGGCGGTGAGGATCAGCCCCAGGACAACGGTATACACCAGTGTGTGTTTCTGGATGCTGCCGGGCATGCCAAAATGCCGATGTGGTACGAGCTTCATCTCCGTCAGCATCGCCAGCATGCGGGATACCGCGAAGACGCTGGCGAGAATACCGCCCGCCGTGGCCATCATGGCAATAGCGACAGTAAACCAGACACCGTAATCGCCGAGAGCGGGACGCGCAGCAGCAGCGAGGGAGTAATCCTGCGTTTCGATAATTTCAGCCAGTGACAGGTTGCTGGCGACCGCGAAGCCCACCAGCGTGTAGATCACCACGCAGGCGGCAATGGAAATCACGATGGCGCGCCCGACGTTTCGCTTTGGGTCTATTACTTCCGAACCACTGTTGGTGATGGTCGTAAAGCCTTTGAACGCCAGAATCCCCAGTGCGGTTGCGCCCAGGAAGTTGCCCAGCGCTCCGGCTTCACCGGGCTCCGAAAAATCAACCGAGACTGAGTCGGCAATCCAGATCCCGACCAGACCGAAAATCAGTATGCCGCCGATTTTCAGGATCCCGATAAAGGAAGCCACCCCCTGAATCATCCGATTGCCGAGCAGGTTGATCACGAAAGCCACGAGGATTAATGCCACCCCCAGAATGGGCACCATACGGCCGCTTTCGTCCCCTCCGAATAGTTGCATGGTGTAAGAGCCAAAGGTGCGGGCCAGGAAGCTCTGGGCGATCACCATGGAAAAGTACATCAACAGGGCGTTGAAAGCCGTTGGCAGCCGGTTTCCGTAAGCCTTGTGCAGGTACATGCCGATACCGCCGGCGGACGGGTAGGCATTGGAGATCTTGATGTAGGAATAGGCGCTGAAGCTGACAATCACCGCCGCCGCGAGAAAGGCCAGCGGGAAAAGGACACCGGTCATCTGGGCCATCTGCCCGGTAAGTGCAAAAATACCGGCGCCAATCATGACGCCGGTACCCAGCATGACTGTCCCTGGTAAAGTGAGACTGCCCTCCTGGTAGCGGGTAGTTCGATCTTCCTCCCTGTTCATTCAACCTCCTGTTATTTTTTCATGGGTGGAATCTTGGAACAGCAGAACGGCTCATGCTTGGCATTTGCCCGGACGTTGTCGTCGGTAACCCGGTACCAAGCCAATTTGCGCCGGGTCCACCATCCGGTTTTCAATTGGCCACCGTAAGCCTTGATCAGTTCCAGTAATTCATCGACGGACCAGTGGGTTCCGTCGTACGTCACCTGCAATGTGCCATTTGGCTTACGCTCGGCGAAATCAACGCAGGGGTGGCGATTAAGATCGTGGATGAGCCCATCCCACTGATCCTCTCCAAGCCCCTCGACGGCCATTTTTCGGCGCAACAAAAACTGCTCCTGATTGGTTGCTTTGTGTGCTTTGGTCATGGGGTGACACCTCTCTTCCTGATGACTTCTCCCTGTATCAAAACACTTCAATCTGAACTGCGGCTGACAATGGACACAGACTTTCGGTGGATTTGAGTTACATCAAATCATAGACGAAAAAGGGCCGTGGGTTTCCCCATGGCCTATCAGCATCAGAATGCGATTCGAGCGCCGATCACGGCAAACCAGTCTTCTGTGCCACCGCCGTCCGCCTCGGCCAGGTCGGCGCTATCGCCATACTTACGCTCGTGCACCACACCCACGTAGGGTGAGAACGCACGGTCGATCAGGTCGTAGCTGAGCCGGAGGCCGGTTTCGGTGGAAACCAATCCCTTGCCGACGCCGATCTCTTCATCCTCACTGAACGCTACTGAGGCATCCAGCGTTGCCGCCAGAATCCAGTAGTTAGTGAACAGCAATTCGTACTCAGCGTCGAGTTCAGCTGACGTATCGCCATCCTTGCTGACATACAGATTTGCATCGATCTCAAACCATTGGGGCGCCAGCCCGGCCACACCGAGAACCGCATACGTACGGTCCGGCCCCTCGGGCGTATCGAAACGCACGCCCGCTTTGGCGTCGAAGAACTTGGAGATAGGGATCTGGCCGACCAGCTGGTTTTCCAGCGTTTCGTAGGCCTGCTCCTCTATCTCGTACTCCCCGGTTGTGAGCAGCCGGACTTTAAAGTCGTCGGTGCCATAGAAGGCATCCGCATTCCAGACGCCCAGCTCCTCGTCATCGTCGCTGTAGCGGTACTCAAATTCCTCGAATTGAACGCCCCAGGTTGTGAGCGGCTGTTTTCGAGCGGTCGTGTCGGAGATCATTTCCTGAGCTGTCACCGCCGTTGAGACACCAATAGAGGCAAGGAAGCTGACTGCGACAATTGATCGAATACAGCTCATACCTCACCTCCATCTTTGGCAATCACGTCTGTTTTGGCCTGCGTCGACTCTGGCCCACCTTCAACAATGACCTTGCGGAACATACCAGCGGCCGCGTGATAGGACAGGTGACAGTGGAACGCCCACTGACCGGGCTCGTCGACCTCGGTTTCCATGTAAACCGTGGTGCCTGGCTGCACACTGACCGTGTGCTTGATCGGGTTCCATTGGTCTGCACCAACATCGAGAATGGACCACATACCGTGCAGGTGCATAGGGTGAGTCATCATGGTCTCGTTCACGAATTTGAAGCGAACTCGCTCACCGTATTTGAGACGAATTGGGTCTGCGTCTTCGTACTTGACGCCATTAATGCTCCAGGTATAACGCTCCATATTGCCGGTCAAACGAAGCTCAATTTCCCGGGTCGGTTCGCGGTCTTCATACAGTGGATCTTGGGCCTTCAGGTCAGCATAGGACAGGAACTTGCCGCCATTGGCTGCCGTGGGTACAAGGCCACTTCCCTTGGCGTAAAAGGGGTCGCTTTGGCCGCCTTTTCCCATCGCCATGGAACCATGATCCATGCCTTCCATGTTGGAATGATCCATTCCGGACATCCCTTCTGAGCTATTCATATCCATGTCGCCATGATCCATACCGGCCATGTTGCCATGGTCCATGCCGGGCATACCGCTCATGTCTGCCATAGTCAGGCGCGCCGGATCACGCAGTTGCGGAACAGCCGCTTCCATACCTTCTTCGGGGGCCAACGTTGCCCTGGCATAGCCGGAACGCCCCATGGATTCAGCGAAAATGGTGTAGGCCTGCTCATCTTTCGGGTGGACGATCACATCATAGCTTTCCGCCACACCGATCCGGAACTCGTCCACGTTAACGGGCTGAACGTTGTTGCCATCGGCCTGTACAACCGTCATGTCCAGACCGGTAATCCGTATGTCGAAGTAGGTCATGGCCGAGGAGTTGATGAACCGCAGCCGGATGCGTTCTCCGGGCTCAAAAAGGCCAGTCCAGTTCTGCTCGGGACCTTTGCCGTTGATCAGGCCCGTAAAGCCCTGCAAGTCCTCAACGTCCGCTTTCATCATCCGCATGTCACCCCAGGCCATGCGGTCCCGAATGGTGTTCATCAGACCGTTTTTGGACGCGTCCGAAAAAAACTCCCCCACGGTTTGCTGCTCACGGTTGTAGTAATCCGGTATCATTTTCAGGTTGCGCATGATGCGGTCACCGGAATGGGGGTGCTTGTCAGTCAACTGCACCACGTACTCGCGGTCATAACGAAACGGCTCACGTTTTTCCGGTTCGATCACAATGGCACCATAGGCGCCATCCGGCTCCTGAAAACCAGAGTGGCTGTGGAACCAGTAAGTGCCTGCCTGCTGGATAGGAAATTCATAAGTAAAGGTTTCACCCGGCTTGATGCCTGGGAAACTTATGCCGGGTACACCGTCCTGATCAAAAGGAAGGATCAACCCATGCCAGTGAATGGACGTCATCTCATCCAGGTTATTGGTCACGTTGATCTTGACGTTTTCGCCTTCCTTGAAGCGCATCACCGGTCCCGGGGATGCGCCGTTGTATCCGATGCCTTCCTTCACAAAATCGCCGGTATCAATTTCAACGCGGTCGACCGTCAGATCGTACTCACCGGCCATAACCATGGCTGGCATCAGCAGGCTCAAAAGCCCTGTCAAAAAGCGTGGTTTCATCTGTGTTGCTCCAAACTACACGTCATTGAAGCCGGGCCGAGAAACGTGTCTCAGCCCCGCGCTCGCGGACCTCAGTTAAGCGAGTTACTCGAAATTGACCTCACCGTACATCCCGGCCTGATAGTGGCCCGGCACGTTGCAGGCAAATTCGATATTGCCTTTATCAGAGAACTTCCAAACCACTTCTTTACTTTGGCCCGGTTCCAGCAACACGCTGTTCGGGTCGTCATGCTTCATGGAATGGCCATTCCCCATATCCATATTCATCATGTCGTGGTTCAGCTTGCCGCCCTGGATGACGCCATGCTCAACCATCATCATCATTTCCTCTCGATGAGCTTCGTGCATGTCGGGAGTGCCAACATTGAACTCATGGACGAGGTTTCCCTTGTTCTCCACCACGAAGCGAACGGTTTCACCCGGCTTTACACTGATTTCTTCGGGTTCGTAGTAGTTGTCGTACATCTCGACAGTTACGGTTCGGCTGGCCTCCGACGCTTTGCCAGGTTCACCGCTTGTAGCGCCGTGCCCGTGGCCACCATCATGGGCGCCAGCCGCAAACGCTGTTGCCGACATTGAAAGCGCCATACCCGCTACGAATAGTTTTGATGCATTCATCTTTTTATCCTCTGTAAAATATTGCTCGAAAAACACTGCAGGATTGAGCCCCAATCTTGAGCAATGTCCAGAATCGGTTGTTACCTTCTCTCACTAACCTGAATTCTTTCTGAAAAACTCGAACTATTTTCCGTTCAGGCTGAATTCAGGTTAATCAGTCACACTTTCGACCGCGGACCATACATAGAAGGAAAAACTCATGCGTTTACTGCTCGTCGAAGATGACCGCTTGCTTGCTGAGGGTCTGGTCAGGCAGTTGGGAAAAGCAGGTTTCAGCGTTGATACAACCCCCAGTGCCCGAGAAGCCGTCGTTCTGGGTGAGCAAGAGGATTACCGTGCTGTTGTTCTGGACCTGGGTCTACCTGATGGCAACGGGCTGGACGTATTGAGAAAGTGGCGAACGAATCACGTCAGCTGTCCGGTCTTGATTCTGACCGCGAGAGGCGATTGGCAGGATAAGGTTAACGGCTTAAAAGCCGGGGCAGACGATTACCTGGCAAAACCTTTTCAGACAGAAGAGCTAATCGCACGCCTCAACGCACTCGTGCGTCGAAGTGAAGGAAGGGTCCATGCTCAGGTTAAAGCCGGCCGCTTTGAACTGGACGAAAACCGCCAGAGTCTCAAGATGGACGACGGCGTGGAACATACACTTACCGGCACCGAATTCCGGCTGCTACGTTGTTTGATGAGCCGCCCTGGCCACGTCTTTTCCAAAGAACAACTAATGGAACAGCTTTACAACTTGAATGATAGCCCGAGCGAAAACGTCATTGAGGCGTATATTCGGAGGTTAAGGAAGCTAGTGGGCAGCGAAACCATCTCAACACGACGCGGCCAGGGGTACATTTTTAATGCGATTCCTTAAAAAGCCTGCGTCCGTAAAAGGAACCTTGCTTGCGCTGTTACTGCCCGCCGGAATTGGTCTAATGGGGGTGGCGTGGTTGGTCCATGGCTTGCTGCTCGACCGAATGTCTCGGGAATTCGTTGAAAGCCGACTGAAAGATGAAGTCGTTTTCCTTGAGCACCAGATTCGCGACGCGAATGGTGAAGTTGACACTCTCCAGACGGGCGATTATTTCCAGGATGTTTTTCATCATGCCTTTGCCATACATACACCCGAACAGACCATCATTTCACCCGATACTTGGGAGCCCTTGTTAACGCCTCTGATTGAAAACGAAGAAGACGGAACCGTTCGCGTAGAAGATGCCGAAACCACTGATACTCCCTTAGACATCCTCGCCTACCGAAAGTCTTTTCAGGTCGGTGAAACACCCATCGTCGTAATCGTTTCTGAAGATCTGGGTGCGCTGAAACGCAGCCAAGCTGCACTTCATGCCTGGACCGCCGTAGTATCAGTTCTGTTGATTATGCTCTTGGTCGCCGTGCTCTGGTTCGGAATCACGATGTCCATGCGACCGGTTGTCACACTCAAAGCCGCATTAAAAAGACTCCAGGACGGAGAGATCTCCCGAATCAACGTTCAGTCGCCAGAGGAGTTCCACCCGCTGGTTCTTCAACTAAATCAGTTGCTGGACTCCTTAGATCAGCGACTGGAGCGCTCCAGGGACGCTCTCGCAAACCTGTCTCATAGCGTCAAAACCCCCATCGCAGCCGTCCGGCAGATACTGGAAGACGACACACGTCCTCTCGACACCAATCTAAGGCGCCAGATGGTGGAGCGACTAAGCGATATCGACAGGCAATTAGAAGCTGAAATGCGTCGAAGCCGTTTTGCAGGGCCCCAGATTGGAAAAAGCGCCTACCCCATAAAACAGGCACGGGATCTTTTGTGGATGCTCGGTCGTTTATATCCGGAAAAGTCGTTTGAACTATCGAGTTCTCTGCCTGAAGACAGCCGATGGCCGATAGAAGAACATGATCTAAATGAAGTATTGGGCAACTTACTCGACAATGCTGGCAAATGGTCTTCGAGATGCGTAGAGCTCTCTGTGGAACAAGGCAGCGGCTTCAAGCGAATAGTTGTTGCTGATGATGGCCCAGGGGTTAATCACAAGGATTTAGCCAGTTTGGGCCAAAGGGGTCTGCGGCTAGATGAGCAAACACCTGGGCACGGTCTCGGCCTTGCTATCGTTCGAGATATAGTGACTCGCTATGAAGGTAAAATCAGCTTTTCGACTAAGTCCTGTAGCGGTTTACGCGTTTCTATCGAATTATTAAGATAAAATCGAATGTTCGCTTTTGTTTAGCAGCGGACCGATCGAGGCGTCCGGTGGAGGCCGTAGGCCAGCAAGGTCAGGGACTGGCGAGCCTAAGAGAGACAGAGAGAAATAGATTTCTCTCTGTCCGGTTGCTGCAATTTGTGAAATTA
>TARA_R110000851_G_scaffold139005_1_pt1 | contig 10480 bp, 6 predicted proteins | sample TARA_R110000851 | Tara Oceans TARA_R110000851 (sample SAMEA4397627) | marine metagenome | biome: Polar Biome; feature: [DCM] deep chlorophyll maximum layer (ENVO:01000326); material: water (ENVO:00002006), including particulate matter (ENVO:01000060) such as... | depth 17 m | reverse complement strand
TTTATCCCCGTGTTTTAATACTCTCCCCTTCTGATACTTACTTGTTATATTCATAGAAAGAAGGGGATCACATAAGTTATTTTTATCATCCTCAGTTATGTATTTTGCAAATTCATTACAAAAGTTATATTCTTCTTCTCTTGGACGGTATTCTTTAATGTCAGATAAAGTATCCTTATCTATCTTATTGTCTACATTCTTCCATGATTCAAGAAATGAGGTTCTTTTAGAATCTTCCTTTCTAGCCCCTAATAAAATTAAATGTCCCGTTATGGAGGTTACCCAATCTTGTCCTGCTGTTATAGTTTGTTCTTCCCCCATTACTATAAAATGAATATCATCCCCACTATAAGCCATTGGTAGTCTACTTTTAGGAATGTTAAATACATTTCCTATAACTATACCACTTATACCATCTAATTGAGCATTAAATTTTATGGGTATTATAGCTGATGTTGATCTAGATGCTCCAGTGTATGGTTGTCCTCTAAAGTATGAAGACCCATCAGAGCTATTACTCCCATATACTTTACTAAAATAATTTATAGCCGAATGAAGTGATCTTAAACTTCCCCTATATTTAGCACACACTTCATTTTGTTGAGAAGGGGCTGCTTCCTCCCTTAAATACATGTTGTCATTTATAGTATATTGATAATATACTAGGTCTCTTAAAACACCCCCAAAATTACGATTTAAAGTTTTAGTGACTTTACTTGCTGCTATTATAGGGGCTATTGATGGGATTATTGCTGATCCTAGAGTACTCCACCAACCATATTCACTTGCTGTTTCTCCTAATACTTCATCCCAATTATCTTGATCGAAAATATAAAGGGCTTCATATATGGCAAAAAGATTTTTGTCAAATTCATTGTTCCATAGGGTTCTTTGATTTGTTTCTCCTATTTTTCCAAAAAAACCTTCTTTATTGTTTGTAACATTAGTTGAAAATCTATCCCTTATCCCTCTATTCATAGCAGCAAATGAAACTTTATCTAAACTATCTACACTGTCAGGGGATTGTGCCGCTATTGCTATAGTTGCTGATAAAGATGAAGGGATGGTTGTATTATAAGTTACATTTCTAACTACAGAATCTAATGATTGTATTTTTAATTCGTGAAGGTTCTCTAAATCTAGTTCTGGATCTTCATTAGCTAACATATCTATTATTCTTACTATTTTACCACCAGGTCTATTGTCAGTGTGGAGATCGAACTCATGATTACCACCGCATGATTTATTTATCCCTTCCCATATTTTTTTAATGAATTTTAATAAACTATAATCATCAGAGGCATTTCCATCCTCATCATAATACATTGTTTTAAAAGTATATAACATCCATTCTACCCCCAAATATATCCCCCCTATATGGTTTCTTTGTTCTCTTAAGTTTAGGGTACCGTCAATATTTTTAATTTCCTTCCCATCCATTACGCGTTTAGCTAAACTTTCTGCTAGTGGTTTAAATAATTTATCTGATTCTACTGCTTTAGGTATTCTAAGTACATGTGAGTATAAAGTGTGAGGAAGCATACATACTTGGTTGTTAGTAGAAACATCCACTATATTCCAGTCTATTTTTCTTTCCTTATCCATTCTTCCTGGTAAGTCATGAAAAGAATGGATTGTAGTTAAAGATGATGCTAAAAGAAAAGGAATATGTTCTATATATGTTAGGGGTTTTATTTTAGGTTCTTCAGTGTGTTCATCTGCTATTCTGTTTGTTTGAAGTTCTATTAAGGGGTTTTCAAAATCATCTTTAGGCATAGCATAATTATTTATTAGGTGACATAAAGCATCCCATCGAATCCACGTTGTGGTAGATCTTGCATCCCTTGCATTCCAATAAATACCATCTTGTACCCTCTCATCATCATCCCAAAAAGTTAAATAGTCCTTTTGTTGGTATCCTTTAGGACCATCTGCTATTATCCAGGGTTTTAATGCATCTTCACCTAATGCGTCTCCAGATGTTTCCTCTACTATGTCACCACTTAATCCTAGTTTTGTTATTAAGTCTTCTTGTATTGCATTTCCTCTTTCCTTTGCATCTACATTATCTCCAATTTTTTCAACATCATCAGAATAATTTGTTAAATCTTGAAGTAGTAATTCTAAGGCAGGCCTTGCATAAACAGATGAAGAGTCACCATTATTATCATATACTAATTCTTCTTTACCTTTTAGTGATTCAAGTATTTCTCCCTTTGCTATTATTTCTGTTGTACAATCAAACCCCCCATCTGCTCTTAACTTGTAAGTAAAGTTTTTACAATATCCTATAAGAGCATCATAATTACCTCCTGTGTCTTCTTTCTTTTTTAGGATTTCTTTTTCTAATTCTAGGGTTGTTTTTTGAGAATCAAAAAAATCATCTATAAATCCCCAACTCTCCTGATTTCCATTATTGTTTATATAAGGATTCCATCCCCACTCTAACATTAAAGTATAACCCGGTCTCATATAAAGTAATTCTAATACTTCTAATTGACGTTTATTATGACAAACGAAATCTACTTTGCCTTCTCTTAAAGAACCATATGCTGATTTTGTTCTTACTGTGGCTGAAGTAATACCAGGCATAGGTACTATACCATATCCATCAGCTGCATTTCCCCTTAAATCTTTATCCCCATAAGCTATGTTTGATTTTTTTCCATCAGTAAATCCTCCTCTATTACTTCCGTTGTTTTTTATCCCCCCTTCTAAAACCCACCTTTTAGCTACACTTGCCCCTGTGCCTGTATCTTCTGAAAATATTGATTCATCAATAACATCTACTGCTGAAGACATTCTTAATGTACATTGTTTGCTTAAGGAATAAGCGTAGAATTCGTTTGATCTTTCATTTTTATTAAATTTAAAATTACCACTACTGTCTCTACCAGCACCTGAAGATATTATTTTTTCTCTTTGTTCTAGTTGTTTTCTAACAAAATAAGGAAAGGTTTCTTTAAAAATTGACATAACATTATCTATTTAATTTATTAAAAGCTTTATAAATGGCTTCTATATCTGAGGGGATTCTAATTTGTAATCCGGGGTTTAAAAATAAACTATCTCTTTTAACCTTGTTTGGATTAGCTTTACTAATAACCCACCATAATTGGGAATCATTATAATAATCAAAAGCCAATAAGTCAAGCCTGTCTGTGGAGGTAGATATAATGTAAACATCATTAGGTGATACCTTAATTTCAGGGTATTCTATGTTTTTATAATATCTATTTTGGGTGTCTTCATCCCTTTTTATTACTATATCTCTTAATCTATTTGCCATTTAAATTATAATTTTAATGAACCATTTTATTCCAAACATATTCTGTTATAGCTAAAGCATCATAAACCGGATCCTTACCTGAAATATCATTTATAGTCACATCTATGTCTTCTCTTGTTAATTTTCCTTCTGAGTTGTAAGATATAAATATAGTAAGTGTTACGTCAAAATTACCATCTCCATCTAAATCTATTGACTGATTCCTCGTCATAAAACCTGTTTTGTCTAAGGGGATTGTTACATCAGAAATTATTTTATCTGCTGCTGATTTAAGGAGAGTTGTTGCTTGTTGGTTATTTGAGTTACTTTCTCCTTGTTCTTTTATATCATCTGATGTTTTATTAACTAAATTTGTATCGCTAGTAGCAGTATTATCTACTCCCGTTAAGGGGGTATTATCTTCACTTACTTTTGATGTAGTGGCTTCATCAGGTACCCACTTTGAATTATTACCTGATAACCATTTTCTATCTGTTCCAGAATAATGTGTTTCGCTTTTAGATCCAGGTATAATAAATGGTGATTCTTCTACTGATTTTCTTGGTACAAAATCATGGATTGGGGTAAAGTTACAACTTACATCTAGTACGTGAGGTAAAACATGCATTTTACTATCTGCGCCTCCTTCAGGAGTATCTAATGCTATTTCAAAAGGATAATCTTTCTGCCATTTAATGTTTACTGAAGTCATAAAACCTGGAGTCCTGTCCATGTATGATCCTAAACATAATTTAATGTAAGGGGCTCTCATTCTACCTGATTTACTATAATCAGGTGTTAAATTAGAAACTAAATAATTTAATTTTCTATATAAAGGCATCATTTCATGGCGTGATTGAGCTGCTATTTTAAAATTAAAAGAAAATGTTCTTTTAAAACCACCATAAGTGAAAAAGTCTTCCCCCCTACCATTATATTTAAAAGAATTCCAGTTAGCTGTAAAATTATCCCCAAAATTATCTAAAAACGCTCTAAATACCATAACATCTGATGATTGGGGTTTATCTGTTTGTACTGCTTCAATTCTAAATCTGATCATATCTCTATATTCAGGTTTATTAAAGGTGCCATCTGTTACAGTGTGTATGTCTAGGGCGTTTATTTGGTCTACTCCTGCCTTAGCACTATAATATCCTAGCCCTGGGTTTCCTGTTCCTATTCTTGATTCTCTTGTATAATTTCCTTCTACCCCCTCTGATGTGGGTATTTTGTTATTATAATGTTTAGAGTAGTTATTTGTTCCTAAATATTTACCTGAGTTTTTGCTAAATTCACTTATTTTGGGTCTATAACGTGAATCAACTAACCCATCTTTACTAATAGTAGCATATGGAGAAAGGACTTTACCTACTCCCAAAGGAAGACTGTCTGATAACCCATGTTTTATACTTAAAGCTATATCGTCGGGTTTATTACCAAAACCTTTACCTGTGGGGGATGAATATCCCTCTATAAAACCACTTGTAGGAAGACCATTTATTGATTTATTTATTATTGGGTCTTTTCTAGTACTACCATCTATAAGTTGAATATCATTAATTAAATAAGAACCTATAGTAATAGGTCCTTGTGTGGGGTTTCCTACTCCACCACCGTTAAATAAGTCAGTTACAAAGTTTACAGTATTTTCTCCAAACACTTGATTTGCTAATCCTGTTAATATGTTACTAGGAGAGTTAAAATTAAAACTATCATCAAATAATAAACCTCCTGATCCTAATATATTATTACCTGCAAATAAATTATCATTAACGGTGTCTGCTAAATAATTTAATGCTATCCCCGAGTTAAGGGAACCATCTTTATTAAAAAATATTAGTTCATTACCTATTATTGTTGTATGTTTATGTTGATTATATTTTTCTATTGATAATGGGTGTCCTTGGTGATCATAATCTCCCGAGGTTCTTTCATATCTATATAGTATTGTATCTCCAACACCATAAGTAGATCCGGGTCCCCCACTATATTGGTATATTACATTTTCTCCAGGTTTAAAACCTATTTCTTGGTTAGGGCTAAAAGGACCTGGTTGGGATAAAGATTCTAGAGGATTACTCATAAAACTATTAAATCCTGCTTTTAAAGAATCCCAAGTGTCCATAAGATCCCCTACATCAAAACCTACTGCTTGGTGCATTAAGGATTCTTGCCCATTTATAGCGAAATTTATCCCATGATTTCCGTTTACCCCTGTTCTTAATCCTACATCTAATTTTTTTCCTAAACTTACTAATCTATTTCCACTTTTTAATCCCCCTTGTTTATTAAAATCGCCCATTTTATTGGCATCGAATTTTCTTCCAGGTTTATGGGTTTCAAAATATTTATTTTGGTCTTCAGATTGAATTGTGGGATTACTACCTGCTCTATTGTAATATACTCCTGTGTATCCTCCTTCTGTTATTTGTTTTATTAAATTACCTTCATTAAATGTTCTGTTAGTATTTGCTGAGGTGAAATTAACCCCCGTCCCAATGTTTATTACATCTTCAATGGTGTTATTTATGTTTCCTCCTCCTTCTTGAATTATTGGATTAGTTTTTTGAAGTGATTTTTGAACTTCAATAAAAGATATTCCTTCACCTGTTTTGAAGAACCTATTCATCCTAATATTATCGTATGCTGCTCTTTTAATAGTATTTATTACTCCTCCTCTTAAAAAACCATCAGGAGAATCATCTAAATATAATATTGAATTTCCTGGTTCTTGGTTTACTCCCGGTAGTATTTGAGGGATTAAGGGTTCAGGATTATCCTGCCTAGAAAGTGGTTTTTTATAACTTAAAGTCCTTTGTTGGAAGAGTTTAGTATCAAATACAGAAGTAGACCCCCCATAATTAAAACCCCCAGTATCTGCAAGGGTATTATGGTTAGGATATGCTTCTAACCCTTGAGTTAGATCTGTTACTAGTTTTTTTAAAGCCATTTTTTTTTAATTTGGCAGATTACCAATATATTGTGTAGGTACGGCACCGTTATTCATGTCTTGAAATGCTGAATTTTCACTTCCTCCAGGTACAGCTGCTAAACTACTAATATGTGCTTGGTCTGCTACGTCTGTTGATCTTTGAAATTGAGGACCTGGTTCTCCATTCATATCTTGAAATGCTGAGTTTTCTGTTCCTCCGGGTACTTCACCTAATGAATTTATGTGTGCTTGATCCGCTGCATCTGTTTCTCTTTGGAATTGTGGTCCTTGGTTTCCATCTAAGTCTTGAAATGCTGAATTACTGTCCCCTCCAGGTACTAATGATAATGAACTTTCATGTGCTTGTGAAGCTATTACTATATCTCTTTGAAATTGTGGACCGGGTTCTCCATTCATATCTTGAAATGCTGAATTTTCACTTCCTCCTGGTACTTTTCCTAAACTATCAATGTGTTTTTTAGAAGTATCATCTGTGCCTAGTTGAAAGTTTGTTGGACTAAAACCTTCCATTTCTCCTAAGGTTCCTCCTTCATTACCAAATCCCCCTAATAAGTCTAAGTTTGATTTTAAATTTTTTAATCCCATAATTTTTTGTTTTTATTATACATATTAACTATAACTATCACCCACAGATCCGTGAGTTAATGTACCTTGAGCTATAGTTCCGTTATTTTGTCCCCTTGTTTGGTAAATAGATTGAAATTTAGGTTGACTTACTAAAGCAGCAATACCTGTTGCTATAGTTTCTAATTTACCGTTTGTTTCAGACATGTCTGTTGTTTGGTTGTTTGGACCATTTTTATTTTCTGATCCTATAGGAGTTACAGATACACGTTCTTTTCCCCCAATATTATCTCCTACCATTAAGGGCATAGGACCATTTGTAGTAAAGTCAGCTCCGTGTTCTGCTTTAGCCATACTTTTAATTAATGCCCCTGCTGCTAGTGCTGCGGGTATTGCTAAAAGTAATCCAATCCCCGCTGTTTTAAAAGCTAAAACTGAAGCTTCAGCTACTGCTGTTGCTATAGTTCTTGCTAATCTTATAGTTCCTAAAACTAACCCTCTCATATCAAGACCAAGACCCATCTTTTTTCTCATATTCATTAATCCCTCTGTTAGTAATTGTTTTTTACCTAAAATATATTTACCTAACTGAGTGTGTCTACTTTTTAATAATAAGGCATAATTACTCCTCATAACCCCTCTTAATATTGAAAATGTTTTTAATAAAAGACCAGCTGTGATTGCCCAATTCATAAGAGAATTTTCCCCTCCTCCTAAAGCTGATCCTATTTTACTTATAAAACCAAAAATACTTCCTATAGCAGATAATAAGGTACCTACTGGCCCCCCTACAATATCTACAAATATTTGTTTCATTTTATCTAAAGCATCTGTGAATTTTTCTTGAGCTGATCTTCTTTCTAATTGTTTAGCTAAATCTTCATCCCCCATTGCTCTTGCTTCTGCTGCTAATTGTTCAATGTTTTCATTTTTAAGTAAAACATCTGATAACCCATCAGCTGTCATGCCGACTGATTTTGCTAAGGCATTTTGTTGTAATACATTCATTTTGGTAAAATCACCAAAATCACCAATGTTTTTATTTATTTCTCTTGTTAGAGTTTCATAATCACCTGTTAGAGCAGCTAATCTTGCTTTTTCTAAATTAATTTCTTTCCCAATTAATAATTCTGCTTCTAATTCATTACTGATAGATGATTCAAAATCTAATAGTTGAGCCCCCGCTGCAGCAACTCCCTCTAAAGTCATTCCAAATTGTTTAGCAACAGCAACCGCTGATGCTATTTTTGTTACATTTCCATCTAATTGAGCTGCTATTTGACCGTTTATTTTACCTGCTTCATCTAATGTTTTATTTATGTCTACTCTAAGACCTTTTTCTTGTTCTGCATTTACTACTGCTCGTCTAGTTTCTTTTGTGATTACTGCTGCATTTTTTCCAGATATGTTTGCAAATCTAGCAAAATTACCTTGTGATTCAGCTGACATGTTTGTTAGTTTACCTAACTTAGCCATTTCCCCCACTATATCTTTTCTTAATACATTTCCTACAGTTCCAAATTGATTTTGAAGATTAGTTATAGCTTTTAATGTATCTGCAGAATTTATTGAGAATGTTCCTGAATCATTAGCAATTTCCGTCATTTCTCTTCTTAGCTTACTAGCTTCACTTCTAGTAACCCCCATGTCTCTTGAGAAGTTTGCAACTTGTTCGTCAAATTTTAAACCTGCTGTTACTATAGCTAGTAGAACCATTTCAGCTATTAACTTTTTAGCTTGTAGAGTTGCTGCTTCTAATTGGCCTTTAAAATCTTTACCATTAAGTGCTGCTGTTCTTGCTGCTTCGCCTGCTGCTTCTAGGGGTTTTGATATTTTTGTTAATCCTATTTTTTTAAAAAGATCTGAGGTACTACTTAAAGCCCCTACCAGTTCTGTGTTTCCTGTTTCTAATAATCTAAATTGTTCTTCTAGTATTTTATTATTTCTTGTATTATTAGCTATTTGTTCATCTGCTAAATCAACAGCTTCTAATATTTCATTTGATATATCTTTTTGTGTATCAGCTGATAAATGAAGAAGACCATTTTGATTTCCCATGGCCTCTGTTATCTCGTTTTGACTAAAGAGATTTTCTTTCATTAGTACTTGACTAATTTCTCTTTCTATAGATCTTCTAGAATTAAGGTTTTTTTCTATATCTTTTTGTACATCTTTTTCTTTTCTAGTACCTTCTAAAATTTTATCAAAACCACTTTCTAAGTCTTTAGCAATGTCTGCTGTTTCCTTAAAGGCTTTTCTAAATTCGCGTGCTTCTAGAGTTGACATACCTAACCCTGCCGCTATATCTCTTGCTTCTTGAGCTATATCTCGAGATGAAAAAAGAATTTCACTTAATTCTTCTTTTAAGTTTCTAGCTCCTTTTTCGGAACCATCAAAATTTGGGCCTGTTTCTTCCATAGGGTATTTTTATTCGTGTATAAATATGAAAAAAGAAAAGGCATCTGTGATGCCTCTACTTAAAAATTATATGTGTTGGAAGGAGATATATTGGGACCTTGAATTTTATTATCATCCCCTATTTGCTCGTTTCCTTGAGCTTTTCTATTCTCTTCGTTTTGTTTTTCAATATATTCACTTATTTTATGAATATGAAAACGTCTTAACCAAATGGGCATGTTGTATATCTCTGAATGTATAAATCCACCACCACCATGGTACACCAGATCATGTATTTGACCGAAGAGTATACTTCTATATTGAGGCGTCAGGCCAAAAAAATCCGACACCAATGGGAATAGTTACATCTTCGATAACTGTCCCATCGTCAAAAGTTAAATCAAATGATAAATCAATGTCTGGCATAACAGTATCTAAATATGCTCTAAATGCCCTAGCATCTCTTGCTAAAAAGCTGTTGTCAATAAAATCTCTAATCGATTTTACTGTGCGATCACCGTTTACTGATTGTATTACATGTTTTAAACGTGTAGTTAATTCTGGTGATGCATTTTTATTGATTTTTTTAAGACCCTTTAATTCAGCTTCAATTTTTTTATCGTCTGCTTGTGTTAAAAGTTTAAATGTAAGTAATATTTTAGATGTTGGTAATTCGAATTCAAATTCGTTTTTACCTTCAATCATTTTACTTTCATCAATAACTTTATCATCAGCTTCTGTTAAATCGATTGTTACTTCTTCATTTTCACCTGTTTCGGGGTGAGGGTATTTAAATGTGTATTCTTGACCATATCCTAAAATACGAGCTGCTACTAGTATAGCATTTTTATCTCCAATTAATAAGTCTTCAATCTTAGTAGTATCTACAATTAGGGATTGTAATAATTTATCTATTACTGTGCCATTTTTTATGTAATTTTGGTTGGTTAAAATATCCTCTTCCTTAGCTGTCATATATTTCATTGTGATTTTACCTGATCTTAAAGGAGATCCTTCAGGATAAAGTAAACCTTTTGATGGTAATGTAACTTCTTCAGTTGGGAATTGGAATTCGGGTTTGGGTTGTTGTGTTTGTTCCATAACGTTTTTTAATTAATAACTATTTATAATTCAGATATACATATATAGGGAAAATAAAAAAGCGCCCAAATAGGCGCTTTCTTTTTATATAATTTATTACTATTAGTAATTTAAGATAGCATAATCCATTCTGATAGTAATTGAAATGTTTGCAGGTGTGTCTGAAGACCAATCAAATTCTCCAAAGTTTGCTTGAG
>TARA_R110000851_G_scaffold86327_1_pt1 | contig 10483 bp, 16 predicted proteins | sample TARA_R110000851 | Tara Oceans TARA_R110000851 (sample SAMEA4397627) | marine metagenome | biome: Polar Biome; feature: [DCM] deep chlorophyll maximum layer (ENVO:01000326); material: water (ENVO:00002006), including particulate matter (ENVO:01000060) such as... | depth 17 m | reverse complement strand
TGTGTAAGGACAAGCCGAAGCTGGAGAACCTGGAGTGCATTGTAAACAGCCTCCAGCGTCACACCTATATCTCAACACATCCGCTTGATTATCACAACATTGACAATCAGGATGATTTGCGTAACCTTGACCAGGACCACAATTTCCACAAAACTCACCTGGATTTGTATAAAATGGAGAATTAGGGTCTGATGGAGGACACGGATTATTATTTGACGGGCAACATTTACAGTCTGGATGAGCCGATGGTAATGGGTTTCCTTGTCCATCTACACACCAATCACTTTCACAGAAAAGGTCAGTAGTATAAAATGGAGAATTAAGGTCTGATGGAGGACAATCATCACAACAGTTTTCAAAAATCCATTGAGCGTAAGAATTAGATATACTTAAAATAGTTGCTAAATTTTGTATCTCACTTTGTATTGCTGATGGGTTTCCTTGAGCTTGTTTCCATTTTTGACAATAACCATCTTGTTGTTGCTGACTTAATTGCTTAAATGTTTCACAAGTATAGTCTCCAATATTATCATCTTCGCAGCATTGACAGTAATTTTTTCCATTTTGTGAAGCATTCCAATAGGGAGCAGCGGACGTAAGAAAGACTGGTAAATTTCCGTCTGAAGCTAATCCCGTTGTATTACTACTACTTACTGCACATCTATTACAGTAATTTGATTTACCCCACCAAGTTTGGTTTCCACTTGCTACGCCTTGAGGCATATTTACCCATAAATCTTCATCGCATTTGCCAACATTAGATGTTCCTCCTCTATAACCACAACAAATTTGTATTAAAGTATTGGCTTGTTGGAATGTTATATTTTCTTGCGTAGCAAAATCTTGTATTTCTTGATTTGCAGCAGAAGAATCATTATTTTGTATATGAGCACCGTATCTTTCACAAACTCCTTCTGAAGAAACGTATTTACACGCTTGATGTTGAGGGATGTCCGCTAAATTTTGTCTAGTACCAGCAGTACCAGAAAGAGGAGCTGTCATAATTCCAGACATTGTTCCTCCTGAGTTTCTTATATTTTTTCTTCTTGCCATAATTTTTAATTTTCTGGGCTAAATACACCCCATTTTTTTTCTAAAACTATTCCTATTAAAACTAAAGCTGTTAAGCTGCCCATAAAAATAAGGGCGTTTTTATTTGCCTTACCAGACTCTCTGTTTTCTCTAGACTTACAGTCGCTAATCCAAGTCTGCCTAGCGTCCCCACTAGCAAACCGAATACTTCTAGATTTCATATTACACTTCATATTACTTTTGCTTTGCCTTTTTAACTGCTAAAAGAATACCAGTACCTAATATTAATACACCTACGCCAATTGCAATATATGTAGTTAAATTAGTTCCTTTTTTTATTCCTTGTCTAGATTGCTCAGCCTTAGAAAAAACGTCAGAAAGCATTTGCTCTTCTTCCATCGCTCTTATTTCATCTGCCTCCTCAGAGCATTCCATATCCATAAATCTATCTTCAGCTATTTTATAAACACGGTTTAATCCTTGAATTGTACGCGTACCCACTCTAGTACCACCTTTTTTAGCCCCTACTAATTTAGTTGACTCATAGTCCAACTCAGAGTTTATATCTTGCATTGAGTCTTCTAACTCATCACAATCAGTAATTCTTCTTACATTATTAAATTTAGCAAGAGCCTTACCTTTAGAAACATCCATTCTTCTATCCTTTGCTACTTTACTTCCAAACCAATTTGAATATTCAGAGTCAGGCAACATATTAGCGCACTTTCTTTTAAGTATTGAGCCAGCCTCTTGAATACTAATGTTATAGTTAGATGCTACTTGCTGAACCGCCATTTGAGGGTTCTGCATATAAAGGATGCAACTTTGTGTTAAATCAAACTTCATTTTTTTATTTTTTATAAATTAAAATCTTTTTCTTCTAATAATGTATAAGAGAATTTATTTCCCCATACTTTTTCTGCTTTTCTTAGTGTTTCCATAAAATCATTAAACTCTGATTCTATTTTAAATACTTGACAACCCGCAGAATATTTTCCAATCTCACCTTCTTTATTTTCAGAGTTATACTTTGAGCTTTTATGTATATTTATTCCGAATCTTCCGCATTCAATAGTGTCTGGGTTCATATCTAATTTATCGTCCCCATCATTATCTCTATATACACATACGTTTCCTAATCTTTGGCATAGAGCCTCATATTTTCCGTTGTGAGTATCTATTTTATAAACTGACCTATATTGATTAGGAACAAGTATAGCACCACCCTTACTATTCAATTTATTTTCGTGCTTTAAATAGTATCTTCCAATATCAGTAGTTATTTGGTATTTTTTTGACTTTAGCCTAAGAGAATTATCTCTATATACTAAATACAAGCTGTCATCAAAAGTTCCAGCCGTAAGACTTCCACTTCTAACTCCAATAATATTTACGTTATAAGCTTTATTGCCATCAAACCAAGCATAGCCCTTGCTTTCCATAACATACTTTAATACCTTTTCTACTATATCCATTTATCCTACTAAAATGATTTAACAATATAATGAGTTGCTACCATTCCTAAAGCTACGCCTATCCCCAAAGATAACCAAGGTACACTTTGCGTTGCATAACCTTTAGCTTGTTGTAAATACTCCTTACCACTGGCATTGTTCCAGTTAGTGCTTGATGTGTTATAATTTTTTAACATTTCCATTTTTATTTATTTATTAATTATTTTATATACTTTTTTGTTGCCCACTCACTAATTCCAATTCCTACTACTAAAGAAAGCCCTAATACTACTAATGGAATCCAATTTTGTTTTACTGCTCCTCCATCAAAGGAAAGGACTGGTGTTGTAATATAAGGCCCTCCTCCTCTAGCTCTATTTATATTATTCATTCCTTCAGTTCTTCTCCCGCCAAAATCTGGTCTTCCTGGAATAATCGGCCCTCCACTTCTAGCGTTTTTATAACTAGTTGGAAATCCTGGAACTACTGGTGTTCCTCCCAATCTTGTTGTTGTCTGACAAGCTCCATTTACACAACTTTGGCCTCCCGTACATTCTGGACTACACCCTTCTGCTTTTCTATAACTAGTTGGAAATCCTGGAATTACTGGAACTCCCATAGAGATTCTACCTCCTTGACCTTGAGGACGGCCTCCATCTGATAGGTCTTTTGGCATTCCCGTTCTAAATGTTCCAGGCCCTCCCATTGGAAAACTTGGATTACCAGCCGCCTCAGTCCAATCGCTATAAATAGCCTCTACTACTCTTTCTGTTTTTGGGTCTAGATTATATCCTTTATTATCCGTACCGCTAAAATTACAACAACTCATATCTTTTTTTTTTAATTGTTAATTATTTTTTTTATATAGTAAAAAAGCTAATGAGACCCCAACTACTATAATAATTGTAGTTTTCTTTCTCTCCCATAATGAAGCTTTATTTTCTGTTCTTTTATTACTCATATTACAATCCTAATTGGTTATCAATATTTGCTTGATTTTTACAGTAGTAAAACCCTCCATATAACCCTATACCTAACACTAGTAAATATTTCATATCTATTCTTTTAATTTTTTATGCCCTACAAATCTTTCCTACTACAAAAGTATTATACATCTCCTTAGTTAGAGTTTTTCCATCACCCTCATCAATGCAAGATGAATTAGAAAAACAACTCTGAGTTAATGGACCCCAGTCTCCATCCACTTTTAATAAAGGAGTACAACCCCCGTTGTTTAAATATGCTTGTAATTCTTTTACTTTAGCTCCTAAACTTCCTTGCTTCAATGGAAATGAGTCATTTCTAGTGTTTCTTACTGGAGTAACATTAGGATTTCCATTTATAGTTGGTGGTATATATGCTGGTGTTCTAAATCTTTTAATCAAAAGATACGCTCCAGCTCCTATTATTCCTACTCCTACTATTGATAAAATTATTTTTGTTGACTTTTTCATTTTTTTTATTTTAAAGAGTATCTGTCATTACTTGGTTATAAGAATAATTAGTATTTTGGCTTACACCTAAAACATTTCTATTAAAAACTGATTCTGTTACTTTTCCTTGAATACCAGTTCCTTCTATTCCTAATTTAATATTTGTAGATAGCTGCCATTCAATCCAAGCTTCTTCTGTTTTAGGTCCAAACTTTCCATCTACATTAAGGTTGGCTCCTAATTTATTTAAAAAATCTTGCACAACTTTAACTTTCTGACCTCCACTTCCTCTTTTTAACGGAAAAAAATCTTCTGAATAAGGTGAGTTATTAGGAGGTATAATATATTTACTTTTATCTACTTTAGTTTTAGTTGTATTATCCGTGTCTAAGTTATTACCCATAGGTATATTAGCCGAAGGAAGAGGACTAATAACTCTTTTCCTATTTTTAAGAAATAGATATATTCCACCTCCTAAAGCAAGGACTCCTAACACCGTTATTAATATGTATCCAGTTCTATTCATTTTTTAACTAACTATTGGGTTCCAGTCTGTATCGTCTATCATAACTTTTCTAGCCATTCTTCTTTGCCAATTTCCAAATCCTTGGTCATTTCCATCAAATCCACTAAAATTTGCTCTTGGTGGCTTAACATCATACGGTAAAAAGGTATTACCACCACCAGAATTGTTTGTGGAATTAGTATTGTTTGTTAAAACAACATTATCTGAGCCAGTATATAAACCAGCATTTCCTAAACCAGGAGATGTTGAAACAGCATTTCCATTTCCTGAACTTAGGGTTCGGGTTTGGCAAGGATTTCCGCTTCCAGATGGTATCGTTCCACCAGGACAAGAAGTGCCGTTATAATTCTGGCTTTGTGGAACACCATTCACGCAGTCATCACAACTTATAGTTTTCCCGTTTCCGCCATTACAAAAGCTACCCATAGTAGTATTTCCGTTTGGCCCAGTTGTAGAACCTTGAGGGCAAGTGCTAGTGTTCATATAAGAAGCTCCAGATACTTGTCCATTGTCACACCAGTAACACGTTATATTATTACTTTGACCACAATTAGGAAAAGCATTAGGGTCTGTACTTTGACCTTGTTGTGGGCAAGAATTAAGACCGCTATAACTTTGGCCTTGTACATTTCCATTAACACAGCTATAACAAGTTACACCATTATTATAAGTACAAGAGCCATCATCAGTTGTAGCTAAAGGGTTATAATCTGGTGAGTTTGGGTCTGTACATCCGTAATAATCTTGTCCAGCGCAAGGATTTCCACTTCCACTTAGAATCATTCCGTTTGGGCAGTTTGGCCCGTTATAAAACTGACTAGTTGGATAGCCTCCATCACAATAATCACAACTTATTTGGTCGTAAGTACAGCTATTATCACTTTGAGTTACATTTGGGTTAAAGTTATTTGCAGATGGGTCTCCACATCCTATTATTGGTTCTGGAGTATAATCACAAGAACCATCATCCGCATTTGCTGAAGCGTCATAGTTAGTTGCATTTACATCAGTACAGCCAGAATAAATACAAGAATTATTATCAACTTGGTTACAAGATGTTGTACCAGAAGATGGATTATAATTGTCTGCATTAGCATCTCCACATCCGTAAAATACGGGTTGGCAACTACCATCATCATAATCTGCTGATGCGTCATAATTACAAGCACTAGGGTCGTTACATCCTGGGTTATAATAACAAGTTCCATTATCTTCATTCGCATTTGGGTCGTAGTTTACCGCTGCTGGGTCAATACATCCTTCTTGTGGTTGAGCACACATAGGAGCTGAACTTAATGGAAATCCAGTTGAATCACCACAATCATCAATTATTCCACAACTTGCAGTGGTAAATGTTTGTTCTTGAGCCCCATCTTCACAAGTAGAGTAGCAAGGTATTGCTATATCACAAGATGGGAGACTAGTATAATCACAAGAGCCATCATCATCAGTAGCGCTTGAGTTATAGTTATTAGCTAATGGGTCAACACATCCATTTATAATTCCATTACCATCATAAGTACAAGGGTTGCCAGAATCAGTATCGCTTACTTCGTTTATTGTAGCGCTTGCTAAATAATTATTAGCTGAAACATCAGTACATCCATATATATCTTCAGGTGGTGTTGGGTCATAAGTACAAGGCTCTGAACTATCACTAGCGCTTAATTCATTAATGGTAGCGTCAGCATTATAATTATTAGATAATGAATCCATACATCCATATATATCTCCAGATGGTACTGGAGTATAATCACAAGTTCCGTCATCTACATTAGCAGCTGTATTAAAATTATTAGCATTAGGAGACATACATCCATAAATCATTCCAGGTCCCGTTCCAGGTCCACCACCTCCAGGAGGATATACACCTCCATCAGGACATCCTCCAAAAACTTCAGAACAAGGCAGTCCAGTATTAGGGTCCATAGGTACACCTCCATAAGCTCCAGTTCCCCCAGTTCCCCCAGTTCCTACACCCCCATTGTATCCACCTAAAGGTCCACCGCCTCCCATAAGTTTCTTTTGTTCTTCGGCTTGTTTTTTTGCTTTTTGCTTAGTATATAAATACCAAGCTAAGCCTAAAACAGCGGCTCCAATAACGACACGTTGACCTAGGGGCATTTTGCCTTTTTTTCCTCCTTTCTTACTCCCTTTAGGAGCAGCAGATGTTGTTTTTGCCATTTTAATTTATTTTTCTATTACCTAACTTTTGTTAATTTTTAAAACAAGATAAGTGCATTAGTTACCAAATCTGGGTTAGCTTGAGCTCTTTCTAATAGAGTTGGAGGAGCTACTACTACCTCTTCTACTGGTGCTACTGGCTCTGGAACAACTGCTTTAGGCATAATTCTGTTAAGTCCAGGCAATTTACTAATAGATGGTGGAAGACTTGGCAACGTAATTGTTTGCTTAAAAAGTCCAGTGTAAATATAGTATCCAGCTGTAAAGCCTACTCCAAATAATACTACATTCATTCCTAAGTTTTTTCCTTTTGTTAAATCCATTTTTTTACTTTTTTGTTATTACTGATTATTGTTATTATTTAATTTTTCCAAAACTTAACCGCTATGGTTATTATAACCCCCCATACCGTTGTAAGGGCTGATGTAACGGCTAATATTCTCTTTTTATATCCTTTATCTTCTTGTATGTATTCCGCGTTTTCATTAACTTGACGTAAAAGACCTTTTTGCTTAAATTCTTCATCGCCAATTATTGCCGTAGCGATTTTTTCAAGCAATTTTCCTTGTTTGCTTAATTCTTTTTTTACACATTTTATTTCTTCTTTATATGTCATTATCCCAGTGAACCAGTTATTTCTAATATACATCCACTTGGCGCATTTATTGTAAGTCCAGTTATAGGAAATCCACTAGAAGCCCCAAGAGTAAGAGATGTATTCTCTGCTATATTTAGCGCACCACTACTCGTTCCGCCAATTACTCCAGTCCCAAGAACCGTACCCGCAACTGATGTAGTACATAATATACTAACTTGGGTAATACCTTCTGCACTATCAATGGTTAATGACGCATTAGTAAGTGACTTTGTAAACATTTTTTGTCCTATCATTATACTAAATCTTTTAATTCAACACCCTCTCTAAAAAGCCATTCAAAAGTTACTGGCTGTATTTTTTTACCGTTTGTATAAGCAAATAAATTTATTTCTTTACACTTATTTGAATTTGTAAATATCATTATTTGAATATCCTCTGGGCTTATTTCTTTTTCTGTTGACAATCTCATTATTGCGTTTTGCATAAATGGAGTAGCCAAAATCTCTCTTGATTTAAAATCAAAAGTAACTCCAAGTATTTCATTAAATGTTAATGATTTTTCTGGAGTATAGTTTCTCATATATTTATAAGAAGGAGACCCTTCTGGACCACCACATATCAATAATTGGTTTTCCGTTGGTGCTATTCCTTTTTCTTTTGAAAAGCGAAGCAAGGCTCTCTTCATTACGCTTTTTGTTTCCTTTGTGATTAATTCTGATAACATATTTTATTTTTTGATTGTTTATAATGTTGGTCTTGGTCCGTTTGTTGAGCTGTATCCATAATTAGTGTAAGAGCCCGCTAGAGGTATTACTGGAGGACAAGGTTGGCTTGTCGCAACAGATGATATTAAGTTGGCTACTTTATCTGAATACATAATCGGATAATTTACAGCCATAAATCCTACGCGTATTCTCACTGTTCCTGAAAATGTAATTACTTTATTTTGATTTCCAGTTAATATGTCAATTAAACTACCAACTCCTTGAGCTATAAGATTCACTTTATCTACTCTTGCGCTTAAATATGAAAATGTTACTGCTTTAGGTAAAAACTGACCTCTAGGAACTGTTATAGAAGCAGAAGGAACTCCATCCATATAAACAGTTATCATTCCTCCGTCAACAGTTAAGGGTAAATAAGAGTAGTTTGTTGTTCTCATTGTAAATCCAATAGTTGCGGTATTTTGGTCAAAACCGCTAAATACTAAATTAGAAAATTCATAACAAACATTTCTTAGTATCTGATACTGTCTATATAAATAATATCCTAAAAAACTTAATCCAGCTACTAATGTAGTTGCTCCTATTATTGATAATGTCTTTTTATTCATAATTTTAATCTTCTAAATTAACTACTACTTTTTGGCTTGGTCTTCTTTTATAAGAGCTTTTTCTTCTTTTTCTAGTAGACCCTCTACTTGATTTTTTACCTCCTCCTGAAGTGATTGCAACAACTCCTATAATTAATAATATAGCTCCAACTCCAATTCCCGCCCAAGCTAATGGAGATAATCCTGAATTTACTTGACAGCTTCCATCCTCTGCATTTGCCATTGGATTATAGTTTAAAGCGTTTGGATTTGTACATCCGTAAAGCGCATTACCACCAAGACCAGGTTGGTTAGGAATATTAGGATTATAAGTAGGTGCTGGTCTATATAAACCCGTTCCCGCTAAGAAATTTGTTATCCAAGTTCCCGTTTTTTTCTTATCCCAAACCTTTCCCTTACAATTTTCTTTAAGTCCAAAAGTTCTTCTATCTTCTGGGCATATTGCATTACAATCAATAATTCCTTCAGATAATGCTTGAGATACAGTTAGTCTTCTTTCATTAGGACCTCCATCATCATCAGTAACAAAATCAGTTGCCTTTAAACATATAGATTCGTCTCCTTCAGCGTTTGAATAGCAACCCCCACCAGAAGCATTTGCAAATGGTGAGTCTGGCATTTGTGGTTCTTCGTGTATAGTTGACCAATCGTAATTTACGTTCGGAAAACCTTCATTATGTTGTACAAAATTATCACTCATATTATTTCCTTTTCAATGTATTCTTATTTTTTCTAATGACCCCAATCATATTGGTTTCTATCCTCATTAAATACTCTGCCAGTTAATTTAGCTCTTCCCATTCCTAAATTCCATTCTGATATTCTTCCTCTAGCTCCTCTTCTTAATCCAGCATAATTACTTCCCACACTTGTAGAAGGGTAGTGCCAAGCTTTATTACTTGTATTAAATCTAACTCTTGGTTTTTTAAAGGCTACTTGATTAGACGTTCCTCTTGGCAAAATATTACCATCACAAGGCATACACTGTCCGTTAGCATCATACTTTCCTACACAATCAAAGCTTTTAAATCCTTTTTTAGAGTTTGAGCGACAAACTCTTCCAGCCAGCGGAAACATATTGCTTTGCACATCAGTAGGGGCTATGCGATTTTCCATTTTACCTAAATGTATACTCATACATTTTCTAACCCAATTATCTCTATCTTCATTGCTTACAAACCTCATCAAACCAGCTTGCTTTAGACAACTATCTTTAAATTTAAAATATCTCATAGTTTTATTTTTTATCCAATAAAATCTTCACGATTTCCTCTTCCTCTATTTCTAAGCGGTGATTGAGGGTTAGGATTACTAACTCTATCTCCACTCATTCCTGAACCTAAAATTTGATTAGATAAACTCCCTCCATCAAAACTTCTTCCTGATGTTGGTGTTATTGGAGGGTTAGGATTATATGGCTGTCCACTTCTCAAATAAATATCTCCTACTCCAGAAGGCCTAGCTGAACTTCTTCCAGCCATAGGCGGTAAATATCTTGTTGGTCCTGAGCTATCTTTACTAACGCGTGGATTATTGTGCTTATATTTTGCATCCCAAGGTATATGTACAAAAGGTGGTGCTTTTGAGCCTCTTCCATTTGGTATTGGTGGGTATGTAGGTCCAGGTCCTCCTCCACCAGGCCCAGCTGAACTTCTTCCATATTCAATGTCTCCCCAATCCATATGCGGACCAGCAGCATTACTATATCCCTCTATTTGTGAAGCTAAAACTCCTCCGTCAAATGATTTCATTTGCTTTCCAGTGTCATTAGAGATATATCCTACCCAGATTGGCCTATATGGATTTGAACTAAGTCTGCTTGATGTTACTACCATATTAGATGGAGGATTAGGAGCAGAAATTTCCACGCTTCCTTGCGCAGTTCTTGGGTCGCTACCGCCACCAGTATATGACCAAGGCGCT
>TARA_R110000851_G_scaffold76241_7_pt1 | contig 10492 bp, 20 predicted proteins | sample TARA_R110000851 | Tara Oceans TARA_R110000851 (sample SAMEA4397627) | marine metagenome | biome: Polar Biome; feature: [DCM] deep chlorophyll maximum layer (ENVO:01000326); material: water (ENVO:00002006), including particulate matter (ENVO:01000060) such as... | depth 17 m | reverse complement strand
AGAGTAGAGTAGAGTAGAGTAGAGTAGAGTAGAGTAGAGTAGAGTGATCGATAGAGTGGTGGGAGGGCGGGAGGCGCACGACCCAAAACTAAAAGGTAGAGTAGAGTAGAGTGACTACTCCGAGTGCTCGACCAAATGTGCCTCGCTCTCAAAGGTCCGTGGCATCCGCTTCGCTATCAACCCACTCAGTCGATCGATCAGTTGGTCCTTGCTCAACAAGTCCATCTTCGCGGTCAATACCTCCCGTCTATCAATGTAGAGTCCACCTGCCTTCCCGCGATGGATCTCCGCAGTAATGGCCGCGTTGATCTGGCCTTGGTCCCGCGCCTCCTCGCGCAAGTCATGAAGGGCGGAGAGATGGGTCTCCATGGAAATCTGCTCTCGCTCCTCGGCCTTGATTTCCTGGTTAATGAGGTAGTTTCGGATCAATGGGTTGTGGTTCAGTAACACACTGCCCTGTCGCTTGGCGGCGTTCCGATTCTTCGTATAGCCTGCTTTTACCGCTGCTTCTGTAGCGTTTTGGCCTTTAACATACTCCCTTACAAACTTCTTCTGTTTCGGGTTTAACTCTTGCCACCTCTTACCATCAGGGTCAAGCCATCCATTGCCATCTTCTGCAGGGAGCATCGGTGTGAACTGTAGGTCTTTCATACGGTATTTCCAGTGTGAGACGGATCAGATAGTTATGTTTTTAATATAATATATTTTATGAAAATCTAAAAGTTTCCTCATGGCCTTCTCTATAATCTTTCAGTTGAAACTAATATCTAATAGTTTTCTATTACTTTGTCATTTTGAACAAGATCCTCTGTTCCAGAGACTCTTAGCATGATTCTATTACTCTATTACTTCTATTAGACAATTCTGTTTATTTTTTTCAAAAAACTTTTATTTTTCTCACAGAACAATAGCAATAATCTAATAGTCTAATTACGGGCAAAAAAAGGGGCCTTTCGGCCCCGTCCCACGATTGTTGGGTTAGTATCCGTATCGAGATAGCTCAGATTCATCCATCAAGTCGCGCTCGTCAACCCGTCCTTTGGCATAGCTGAATCCTTGGTAGAACCAGTTATCTTCACTGAAGGGTTTTTCTACCATTGCTTGTGCTTCGGATTCTGTAGCGAATTCATGTCGTGCTGACCAGTCGGCTCCTGTTTGATCTTCACATGCTGCTGACCAGTAGTTGTGGTCTACTTTTGGGAAACATTGGTCGCCTAGAATCTGGTAAACGATGATTTCCTTCATTACTATGCTCATATCTTTCTTCCTTTCTAGTTAGTCTTTAAAATCGGCGGCGCAGGGCGCTACCTTTTTAACTATAGCGGTGACTAAGGGGAAAGTAAAGCACTACCCCCATAAAAAAGGCCCCCGCCTATGCATAGACGAGAGCCTTGGTCCGAGTTCATATAGCGCGATAAGGGAGGAGGGACGCTATATGATCACTGCTGCTCGGTCAGCAGAACTATACCCTCCACGAATAGGTTTCATCCTCGGGGTCATCTGCTGTCGTATCGACGAGAGCTGTCTCACTAGGATAATGTTTATCATAAAACGCTTTGGCTTCTTCGTCAATAACTTTGTCTTCTTCGCGAGCTTGAATAACTTTCGTAACACTCGGAATAGCTCGCACAGCCGCCTTATCGTTTTCGTCGTACATCTCGTCAAGGGCAACGTCCACGACCCACTCGGAAATATTCTGTACTCGATTTGCGATAACAGTTGCTAAACTCCGAGAAACTTTAAGAGTGCATTCCCGTAAATTGGGATTTAGCTCTCCGTAAGTCCGAGCGAGTGAGGCTAACTCAGGCCATTCTTCAACTAGGCTTTCACACCTTTCCGGTGTTTGCGCTAATAAGTATTGGTGAGCTTCCTGCATGAGATCCGCCATCTTTCGAGCAAGATCCTCGGGTAGATTATGGTTGCTCTTGTAGATATCGTCACCTAAATATCGGGAAACTACGCGTCTGTTAAATTTATAATCGTTCATTCTACTTTCTCTCCTGCATTATCATAAGTTTGCGTAAGTCGTACAAAGTTATCTGAACATCTAATAACTTTACTGTCGCGTTGGGTGAGGATAATTCCTCGGGGTTAAATTCTTGCTCGAGTTCGTCAAGCAAGGCTTTAATCGCTCTGATCTCTGGGTTACTCATATTCTGCTCCCGTAATTGTTCTCGAACTTCGTATACTTCAGCCCATGAGACGGACGTGCCATCGTTGTCGTTATAGACTTTTGCTGTTTCGGTTGCTCTTTCAACAGTATCTATTAGGCAATCGAAAACAAGTTCTAACTTATCAGGGTTACTCATATTCTTCCTTACACATATACATGAATTCTTCCCTATCCAATTGCCCTGCGTTCAAATCGCAAAGCTGTTGGATAATATTGTCGTACTCATAATCGGTATAAGCTTCCCAATTGATCAATTCGTACTCCTCGCCTGACCCACTCTCGGGGTCGGCGGGGTAATACATATACTCAACTTGGACGTCCCGTACTTCGGTAGAGTCCTCGGGGTTACACTCAACTAATAATGTTCTAATCACGATACGCGCTCCTTCTATTCTGCGAAAGTCGCTCTAAGGTTATTTACTGAGACCATATACCCTTCGACGTACTCTTTCGAGTAATCGTTGGAAGTATTAACGTGGCTTTCAATTGTCGCGTTAGACAATTCTAAACCCATCCAGCCTTGGCCGTAGTCCGTAGCTGCATCGATATAGCCTTTCATATACTCGGTTAGTTCGCTCATATCTTTCTCTCTTTCTAGTTAGTTTTAAATTCCGGCGGCGTTACCGCCACCTTTTAATACTATACCGGCGACTAAGCCGAAAGTAAAGCACTAAACCACCCCGGAGATTGTCGTTTCGTCCACCGCATTTCAAATGCAGTCTTGGCTTTATGTATGTAATATCGTCGGTACGCTTCAACACAATCCGAGCCTTTAAATGCATCGGGCATACATTGCGGTGGTGGCGTAATTTCTATATTAGGCATCATCTCGGGGATTTTATCGAGTGGCTTGAGTAATCGGGCGCTGGCGTGGACTTTTCCATAGCGGTAAGTGTACTCGTTGAGTAGAGCCATGAAATGGTGGTAGGCCCACGCATATTGTTGAGTAGAGTCGCCTACCCAGATTGTCATCGGGTGGTGTACGTGGGCGTTCTTATAAAGCTTAGTCGAAAGCTCCTCGGACAAAGGGTCTTCCCACCGCCGATATGCCGTACAAAGCATCTGAGCGGTTTCTAGGCACATTTTCACAACGTGCTTATCACATTGCCATTGGGCCGCGTATTCGGGGCAGTCACTTATATAAAAGATATTCATGCTCGCAGCTCCTTTCGGCCCTGTTCTTTCATAATCCGCTCGAGTCGCTTCACTTTTCGGCGATCGGTAGTGGTCCACCAAGCATTCCAAGCTTTAATATATTTTGGGGTGTTCATGCTCGCAGCTCCTTTCTCATAATGGACATATCGTCCCGCACCCATGCCTCGCCATTCTTTAGTACAGTAACCCCACGTTCTTGGGCCACTGCTAAACAATCACCACACATCGTTAAAAAGAATCTCTCGTCATCTACAGTCGTTTTCACTGAGACTGTATCAAGCGGGATACTGCGGTGGGTTTTTAACCCAGCTGGACCAGCCTCTCCGAGCTGTTGACAACTATCACAATAGTGGCAATTACGCTCTTGGATCTCAAAAGTTAAATCTTCGTCTCTCATTCTTCTTTCTCCAGTTCATCAACAATACGTTTAATCGTACGCCAATTTAATTTAAAGACCGCTGATAGTTGGGTTATAAAATACCCCTTATCGAATCTTCGTATCCTTATTGCGTCACGCAATTCTTCATGTGTATTAAACGGACCTGTAGCCCGAGGTCTACCCCTCATTAATAACACCCTCCTCAATTACGCGGTTCGCAAGCTCATCCGCAATTTGGTTTAACCACTTTAGTTTTTTCGCTTTCGTCGGTTTGACACATTCGTATTCCCAAACTCCGAAAAATTCTTTATTGTCATCGTCTTCGAAAGAAATTTCTAATTTGAATATCATCTACCTATTTCCTTTAAGTTTTCGCGGGATATCACTTGGTATGCACCCTTATTGTAGGGGATCGAAACAGTGTACTGCGAACTAATTTCTTTTCGGTAGGACTGGTCAACTTTGGGCTTACTAACAACAGGAGTGTCGTTCGAGGGGTAATCATTCGGTCGGTAAGCTGCGGAAGTCGGGAGACTCGTAAGCTCTTCAAATTTTGCTTTAGGTTTTACTTTTCGCGGGGAAGTCTTACGTTTCTTTCCGCTATAGTCGTGTCGTATCGAACCGTATACGATCATTGCTTTCTCCTTTCTTGGTAGCGCGTACTATTTAAGGTTACGCCCCAGTACCGCGAAAGTAAAGCAGTACTGGGACGGGGACCATTACCCCTGACTAATACGGAAAATCCAAGCTCCTGCAGGTTCGTTCCACGGCTCCATATTACGTTGCCTACGAATCACAAAAGCTTTTCCAAGCTTCTTGCCGGTTTTAATCATTAAAGCCCTAATTCGCTCAACATATATTTTTTCAATTTCTTCTGGAGACGAATCTGGGTTTTTTACATATGCTGTTAGTTTTTGAAAATGTCTAAAATTTATAAAGACAGAATCACCCACATCCATCGCTCGAAGCGCATCTAGAATTGGTTGATATTTTGAGCCACCTTTAGAATTCTTTGAACTCCAAGGTTCTTGTTTCACTATTTCTAAATTCATTTCTTTCTCCGAAAATGAGGGGGCTTGCGCCCCCGATCAGTTTAAATTTGCTTGACATAGCCCTCTTCAATCAAGCGGCCTTTGTAGTACGCCACGATGCGGCGCATTTGCTTATCAGGGTTCTTAGTATTTGGCATTGCGAGGTGGCCCTCTTTAACTGCCAATTGCACTAAGGCTAGAAGCTCAAAACCTTTCGGGTCAAACTTTGGGTCTTCTATATCCTGCATCGCAGCGATCATGGCAACAAACTGTGGGGTTTTTTGCCGAGTCTCACTGGCTAATTTGCCGGTATACTCAAAGCGGTGCGCTCGGCTACTGCTTTTTTGTACAGGGGCAGGAATCGAAAGTTTCGCAACTGGGGCTGGTTTGGCCGCAGGAGCTGCTTTTCGAGGTGACGCTTTTTTAGCAGTCGGGGCTGCTTTTTTAGTGGCTGTTGCCATCGTACTTTCTCCTTTATTGGTTTCTACTTTCTTTGCCTACTAATTTGTTAGTAGAACAATTACTTTACTACAGAGTAACTGGAAAGTAAAGCAGTATTACCCACTTACTTCCTCTAACTCCTTCATCCGGTCTTTTATAGGTTTAGCCCACTCGCTGATGATTTCATCACTAGTTTGTGGGCCTCCGATACTATCGAGAACTACGCTAGAAAAGCCGCAGTCCTGATCATACATTTTAAGGGCGATTAGCTCTGACAATTTCTCAGGACTTAAACTACCCTCCTTATCTCGAAGGGTAGCCCAAAGCTCGCTGACAAAATCGGCATCCAGAACTAAACTATTGTGTAGTCTTTTTACATCACCCATGTCTATGCTGCCTCTGCGTATTCAATTGCCATTTTGTAAGCCTTTTCCTTACGTTTTGAACCATCTCCGATTAGGGAGTTATACACTCGGTTTTCACCGCCGCGCATATGGTCTTCAACATAAGTTACTGCATTTAAGGCTCCCCACCAAGTTCCTGCTGAAGATTTAAGCAAAGCTCCGGGAGCACGCTCAAGGGCCTCAACAACATTGCGGGTTGTGCGATTAAACTGGTCAATTAACGGGCCTTCTTCGCCAATCTTCCTACCTTCAGCTTTAAGCTGGGCATTTTTTAACCGCTCCTCAATTACATCGGGCTGGTATATCCGACCAATATATTCGAGGACGTTAGCATGAGGCGCTTTCTTCTTGGCTAAGAACTCAGCTGACTCTCTAAACAGCTTGCTGGTATCGTTAGCTAATCCGAGGGTTTCAGCAGCTTGCTTCGCCATATCTGCATTAAACTCTCTAATGTGCGACATACTAAAGTGCGCTTTCCCGTTAGAAAAGGCTAGTTGGAGAGTATTGTTACAAACTACTCTTATTTGCGTGTACCGAGCGGTTAACGCGTGACCGGCTTCGTGAGGTTGGTGTAACAATAAATAGCCACCAATTTGGTCCTCTCCGGGAAGTTCAAACGTATCGGCTAACTTCGCGAGCGCCCATATACTTTTACCGCCACGTAGGCTACCAGCAGTTTCCATCGACATTTGTGCTGCCGTAGTAAACTCAGAAAAGAATTCGAAGATCTTCTCGTTTTGTACTGGTAAATACTTGGGACCGCAATGGGACAGTATTGAATTGTCCGTATCGCGTACGATAAAAAAGCTACTAGGCGTTTGCATAAGCTCCATACCACCGTCCCCGTATTCAGGGGTCGTGATTGTATAGCCGGGACGTTTACTAACTGTCCAGTCAAGACTTGCTGCAAGCATCATTTCTTGTGGGGTGAGGTTGGGGTCCACTTTAACACCCTCACGGTGCCAAGGAACCTCTCCTGTCCACGCCATACTTTCTACTGCTGCAACCATTTCGTTCTCCTTTCTAGGTTTTTTTGGTAAACGCCGTGTGCGCTACCTATTACCTACTTTAGCGGGGAGTAAAGCGAAAGTAAAGCAGTAAGCTACACGCCCGAGACAAAACCCATAGCCGCTAGAACGTGGGGCCAATTAAAGGGTGCGTCTGTCGTGTACTCAGCTTCGCTATTCCAAGTTAATGCTTCAATATGCGTTATATCAGCTGGGATCTTAAATACCTTGATCGTTTTATCTTTCTTAGCGAGAACATAACATTCCCCACCGTGACTTGCTCGAGTGTAGAGCCATGCTCGCTGCATAGGCCGTAGACCGATTTGATTACCCCGAACGACTTTTAACTCGACCCAGATCTCTCGACCTTCGAAACAGCCATTAACATCAGGGATACCGGAGGCAGTAGCCCCCGACTCAATCCGCTGCCAATGGATACCAGTAGAGTTGACTCGTAACTGTTTCCAAAGGAGGCTTTCTTTAGGCATAGTTTCTCCCTAAGAGTAGAGTGAACTTATGATTATTTTTAGCAATCTTAATATCGAAGTGCTGTTCAAGATGCGATCTGAACAACTCCCTGCGAATAGATGGAGCCATAGAGTCGTTTTCTGTATAGTCTTCGCTAATCGTATCCCAGAGTTCTCTCGCCTTCTGTCCTCCCGAGTAGTAGTCTCCATCACCTACTTTGCATCGAATCACTATCTGTGAAATTCTTTGTTTAGTAAGCCCATACTCTTTCCCAAGTTCGTGTAGAGTGAGGGTGGTCGTAGAGTACTTATTAAAAATATCCTCGTAAAGTACGGTTTTTTCTATTTGTCTATATTCAGTAATTCCACTAGTCATTACTTAGCATCTCCCCATGTTTCTCCAAATTCTGAATCCACCGTTAACGGCACCGATAAATCTACACACGACGACATATGCTCGACAACAGCTTTAGACTGCTCATCATTAAAGATAGAGTAGTCTAGCTCATCGTGAATTTGGATATGAGGAACGAAGCCCTCCTTCCATAGACTCAACATAGCCAACTTAGTCATATCTGCAGCGGATCCTTGTATCAGTCGATTAAGTGCCTTATAGGTATAAGAGCGTTTAATCGCTGGGCCATATCGCTCTCGGGCTTCTTCCTCTGGAAGCGGGATACTATCCCCAGAGTTAGCTTCCCAATGGTCAAACCGACACTGTCTTCCACCTAACGTGTTAATATACCCACGTTCGTTAGCGATTCTGGTACATTGAGCCTGTAGAGCACGAACAAAAGGAACTCGTTCGTGGTATCTGTTTATTAACGACATCGCTTCGTCAGGCTCTAACCCTAATTCTTTAATCAATTTAGCTTGACCCATCCCGTAGGTCAGACCGAGATTAATATTCTTAGCTTGTTTCCTAGGGATACCCGCCATATCCGCTACGATCTGGTGGAAATCTGCTCCGTCTTCCGAGTAAGCCTTAACCGCATCCTTAGAACCCCGTAGACCGAGTTGCGAGGCGTAATGCACCGTTAGCCGAGGCTCTTGCTGAGAGTAGTCGAATACGCCCCATTTAGCCCCTTCTTCCGGTAAGAAAAGTGATCGAATCATTTTACCTAATTCGGGGTCACGTGCAGGGACTTGTTGTAGGTTAGGGTTGGTATAACTAAACCGTCCAGTAACCGTTCCCCCAGCGTCACTGCGAAGGGGATGGGCCTCGGCATGAATTCTTCCGTTTACGGTATGCCCTAGAATCATCTTCTCAATAAAAGTCGTTCGGGCTTTATTAATCTTTCGGATTTGTACAATAGTCTGGGGAAGCTCATGCTCATGGGCCTCTAACCACGGGGCTTGAAAGCTTGCCATACCTTTTTCGGTTTTAGGATACCAAATATTATTTTCTTTAAAGGCTTTCTCGATTGATGCGTTAGCCCAGATCTCGACGGTCGTTCCAAACTTACGTTTAAACTCAACGTACATCTGTTGTTCACGCTTAGATAGTTCTTCACAAACTTGCTCGGCTCGATTTGTATCGATCCTTACCCCTTTTAATCTCATCTCAAGGAGTAGTGGGATAAGGTCGCATTCCATCTGAAAGATTTTCTGTAACCCACCCTCTTGTATCCGAGCTGAAAGGTTATCCCAAAGCTTTAAAGTTAAGACTGCGTCTTGCTCGGCATACGGGCCAACATACTTAGCTGGTAATTGGTGTAATCCTGATTTTGCGTTAACGCCCCATGCTTTAGCTGCTTGATCTAATAAACTCTCATCCTTCACCTCGGCGCAATAATCTTTCCCTAGATTGTTAAGCGAGTACGATCTACGATTCTCATCGAGTAGAGGTGCCGCAAACATCGTGTCGTACATCTGGGTTTTTATATTAATCCCTTCTCGCTTTAGCCATCCCGCGTCATAGAGCGCATTGTGAAAAATAAGAGAACCAGAATGAGACTCGACCGTTCGTTTCATCCAGCGGATTACAACGTCCTCGTCCAAATTACCACCACCCGAGTGACGGATAGGTAGATAGCCTGACCAAGATTTAGAAGCTAACGCGATTCCGACAATATGTCCGTCACCTGTTGCCCATCCCGGACCTCGACTAAGTAGAGATGGGTCGTAGGTTTCTAAGTCTATTGCTATCGTTTCTTTCGGATCGAATTTAGGTAATACATCTGGGGCGTTCCAGTTACTATCTGGGGTAAACAAAGGTAGTTGATTACTCATCCTCATCCTTTTCGATAGGCTCAATTATTTCTTCGCCGTGGCGTACAAAATGCTCGACTAATAATAAATACCTACGGAGATCTCCGATATCGTCAAGTAAACCATCCTCTCCGGTATACTTATCACAAGCTTCGAAAATATCCCAGTTTACCGACTTAGATTGTTGCTCAATCCTATCGAACTTCCGAGCTAACATCATAAAGGCTCCGGTGCCTCCTCGACGTCTCCAAGAGTTTCCGTAAGATTTCTCAGCGGTCATTAGCTGCGTTAGATCCTTTTGCGCAATGAAGCGCATCTCTTCCCATTTCTTATCCATTTTTATTCTCGTAGTTAGTTCTTCGGGCATGGATCCAGTTTCCGCAAGCGGCTTCCCAGTCTTCGGCTTTAATTTCTGAAATAAATTGCTGAGCTTTGACATAGTTCCGTTCCTTATGGCAAATAAAGGCATTAACCATTGGTTCTAATACCTTGTTAAAAAATGAATTTCTATAAGAAACACTATCAAATGTATTAGTATCTAGGTTCCAATTCAATTTACACAGACGCTCAATAAAATGCTGGCATTCATACACGAAACTTTCGGAATGGCTAACTAAAGGTAGAGTTGAGGGATACCACATAAACTTTGTGAGTATTCCTAGTCTTGCGTTATTTTTTAGTTTTTCCCACTGAGGATTTTCATAAATATGAAAGCTATCGCTAACTTGATAATAAGGCCCCATTTCAACACCAAGAGCCGCTGCGATATACTCCTGCAACACTGACATATGAACCACGTTAGCGCCATACGCTCCCCAGATCATATCGTTCGAGCGATTACAAACTGTCATCTGAAGTTTATTATCTCGGATCTTGAAATAAATATTAGTATTACACGGAACGTCTTTACTTGAGTTTTCTAAATCATTAACGGCATCCCACATTTGAAGAACCGCTCGACGGCTATCGGGGTCTTGTTTAAGAATGTTTATGATGTAGGGGATCTGATCGAAATCGAATTGATTCATCCACCTATAACCGTAGGCCCCGTTCAGAGTCTCACCGTCATCTGAAAACTGAACCATTCCTGCGTTAAATTTAATAATCGGATCTAGTTCGTGCGACCCTGCAATCATCCAAATCGCTTCGATTAAATGAAAGAATGGGTTAGCGTCTCGAGTTTTATCGAACAAGACTCTTTCCCAAGGTCGCGCATAGACAGTG
>TARA_R110000851_G_scaffold52364_10_pt1 | contig 10493 bp, 5 predicted proteins | sample TARA_R110000851 | Tara Oceans TARA_R110000851 (sample SAMEA4397627) | marine metagenome | biome: Polar Biome; feature: [DCM] deep chlorophyll maximum layer (ENVO:01000326); material: water (ENVO:00002006), including particulate matter (ENVO:01000060) such as... | depth 17 m | reverse complement strand
CCGGCTATTACCAGGAACTGTCCATTTAATGTCTCTTATAGATGCGATGTCTCTATACAAGAACTTTATGTCGTAGTAGTTTAGTGATGTGTTGTATATTGTTAGATTTTTTATTTTGAAATTACGGCTACTGTAATACCCCGGTTTCTTAAGATGCTCACTCAATAATATACCATTAATAGTAGGGGTAGAACCTATTGTGTATTTTTGTGTGCTCAAATCACTAAATCTATACTTAGCCGGTGGGACTTTTCCGGTGTCTATTAGCATCGAATCAACGAAAACCATAGCTAGTCCGGTATCAGCATTGTAGTCGTAGCAAATCTGGTGCCAGCCTTTGTCGAACGTAGAGACGTCCACCTTATTAATGACCATCTCATAGTCATCCCGATCATACGTGTTTTGTAATTTTAGTCTAAATATTAGCTCGTTGTTACTGAGTTCAGATAGATCTCTATACATCAACTGTTGATAGTTAGATGTTAGTTTATTATAGGCGGACAGTGGTTGATGATTAATGTTGCTACTTAATAGGTTACCGGTGCTAATATCGATATTAGTCACTTGTGTGTAATTTAGTGTTATATCTACCGGTTCATTGGTGTTGTCATCGATTATAGTATAGGTAGACAGATAATCAGTCATCATTGACAAATAGTGGTCAGTTTCAGTTGGAGCATGCTCGATTACTTGATTTAGTAAGAACTTACTATCAGAATCTAGGGTGGATAGTGAGGTTGATAGCGATGACAACGAGACATTATATGAATAACTCTCGTCCGGATTGAGTTTTAATATATAGTGCGGATTCCGGGTATTTACCGGGGTATACTCACGATACAGCACATAAACACACCCAGTAACGTCTACTTTAATATCTCTAACTACATAATCAGAGACCTCCATCAACGTCCCGTACATATCATTAGTACAATCATATAAATTAATCTGATTACCGACTAGCCAATATATCTTCTCTGATGTATTCGTACATATATCTGACTGGATGCTATATAGTTTACCGGTGATAGCGACATTGTGAATTATTTCCGAAGCACTGTCGGTATTATCCAATACGATGACCTGCTCGTCTGTCCTAGTGAGTTTTTCATTCAACAAATCTACACGATAGTACGATGTAGTGTTGTATATTAAGTATAAATATTGATCGTCTTGAGTGAATGAATCTGGGTAGATAGGAGAGTACGGGTATACTGATTCATATATACCAATATTAGTTTCTTCTCTTAAGATCCCGGTTGGTGTAAATTCATATAACGTACCGTCTGCTTCCCGGTTATATATAAAGATATTATCAGTAAGTGGACTCTTAAAACTGTGCAAAACCGGGTCTATGTCATCTACTATTAGTAAAGAATCTAAAGATGTATTGTATACCTTCACTGCACTGGTTTCCTCCGACATTAATGTTGTAGTTATGAGGGTTTTATTAAATATACCGAAACCTTCATCTGTATAATTTCCTAGGACCTGGTAACCAAAAGGCTTTGACCAGTCATCACTATACATCGAATATGTTACACTAAACGAGTTAGTGTTTGTTAGAGATGATAGCATGCCGGTTTGGGCATATTCCTCACCAGTGAATGTGTATATAGGAGTATTGTCAGTATCATATGTCAGCTGAGCTTTGGCTCCGGTTGTTTTGTTGTAGACATCAGCTCCGGATTGTACAGCGTGGGAAGAAAGTTTTTTGATCGAGTTTTGTATATCAGTTTGGCCGATATGATGATAGCAATATAGGCTGCTAGGCTCAAAACACAGATCACTTACCTTATCAAACACAACATGATGTTGAGTAGCTATATTATCTAGAGTCATATTATCGAAGGTAGATATAAATTCGACGATCGGTGTTAGTTGCATGGCTTCATACACTGTATACTTCTGGGGGTTGTAGTATCTGTCCAACCAAACAGATGGAGCATCCGGATCGCCCGGGTTATAAAGCCATGTACATAGGTATGTCCCGGATTGTTCATCTATACTGTCTCCCCAAGGTCCGTAATCACTGTAATTTGCGCGTTTCTTAAAGACCTTGTCACTTCTAACCGGTTGGTCACCGGCTATGGCGCCGCTCTCGATTAAGCCGGCTTCTGATATATTAAGAACCTTGAACGGATACATGTCCGGTGGCATATGAAAATACGTCACTTCATCAGATTTAAATATCAACTCCCTAGTGTAATCTCTGTAACTGAGATACATATTATCCAGCCCGGTGTTAGTATTTCCGCCGGTATTGATACATGTATAATCTCTAAACAAGGTAGGTTCTACTATATCACCTCTATCAGATTGCAGGAACCTAAAAGGACTAGTTCTCGACTGACTATAGCTACTTGTTATGTGATTCTTTAGTGGCATTAGATTTATATTTGATTTCGCGCCATCATCATACACATATTCCGTATTCAGCAAATAGTTATGCCGGAGGTTTTTAAAAGATTTGCTCTTATCCACAGCAACATTATTTTGATTTATATCATCTCCATAAGCTACCCAGGTGTCATATATAGGTATATCATTTATGATGTCACTAGGAGCAGTATTCTTATATGGGTTAGGTATATAGTTAAACGCGGTGGTCGGAAAGAATGTCAATTCCGTAGTCTCTGGTACATACCGGAATTCGTAGTATATTCCATCAATTAACCTATATAAAGTAATGCATGCAATGTTATTATCTAAACTATATTCAAACACCTGTGTATTACTCTCACTTATTGATGTATTTTTATTATTAAAATTAAAATATAATGTTTTGTCGCTCTCATTTGCTGTCAAGTATGATACCTTATAGCCATCCCAGTGAGAGATTTTTAATAAGCGGTCAGATAACAGCTTAACTTCAAACATAGTCTCTGTACTTAGGTTACTATATGGGGTATCCGCGCGGAATGCCGGTAAAGTGCCGGCGTATTCCATCTCTTCTTGTGTATCTGTCGTATCGGTTATATGCCAGCATTTTGTATCCGGGGATATTCTATCAACCCAACCGTAAGTATCAGCAAAATATGTTACATATGTACGAGGATATTCAGCTATATTAGCAACTAGACCTATGAAATCAGATAGCTTCTTCCGATCAGTCAAATATAAGTTAGAATATTGATTAGTTGACTGATCAACGACGGAACCGAGTGCCGGTAATGTTAGTAGAGACCAGCCTTCTGCAGTGTGATATGTTTTCTTGTCTTTTAGATATACATCACTATCCGACTTATACTCGTAGTCGACTGGTTTCCACGTACTATCAGTACCTAATGCTCTAGACTTCATTATATATCACAAATTGCCATCGTCTAGGCGTTGATTAATGGTAAATATTTGATTATTTAGCTGGTTTATAGATGTATCGTACGTTGCTTTCATACTATTAACTTCTATGGATAGATTGTCGACTGCTGTAGCTAGTGCAGTAATAGAATCTTGTAAGGTTTGATTTATATTAATAATAACACCGGCTTGTGAGTTTAGAGGTGTCGTCAGAGATAGTACAGCCTGCACTGCTGTGTCAAGATCTACTACTAATTGAGTCGATGTCATTATGTCAGCGCTAAGAGAGTCTACTGTAGTGTCTAAATTCGCTATATCAGCAGTGTTTTTTGCTATATTAACAGTGTTTGTCTCGGTATCTTCCTTAACCTGCTCTGTCGTAGTGCTGTTGCTTGCTAGATTAGTAGTTAGCGTATTGATGCTTGTTCTAGCATCAACAATCTCCTTATAAAAGCTAACCTGCTGCTCACCTATAACCAGATCGGTGAACTTAATTAGGCCGGTTCGGTCCTTTGCCTGTATTAAAACATAATCTTCTTCAAACAGCTCATCTATTACAGGGAGACTTGCAACATCAATTGTACTCATATTTATATTTATATGGTGATACCAGTATTACCATTAATCGTTGGTACATTTATCGCAATCGTCGAATATCTCATCTACAGTTCGATGTGTAGGACGTACTAATGTACTGTCAGATTTTATATAACAATCCCCATCGACCTTTATACAATTATCATCAACCGGGGCGATTATCGTGCCTTCCCAGTTGGTTAAGTGCAGTTCATCAAAAACATTCTGAATTCTAGCTCCAACACCGAATGTGGATACCGGGGAATCCGGTATATTATCAGCGTTATCATCCCGGAAGCTACCAGCGAAGTGGAGACCGGTGAGCTTTAATGTATCTCCGGCAGACGGATCCTTGATAAGTAGGGCGGCTCCAGAGTCTCCGGAGTCGCTGAACCATTCACCTGTTGTTGTGTATAATAAGCAGTCTCTAAAGACTGCGTTAGACTGTACTGTAGCGGTTCCGTGATTAGGGCAATAGTTAACACTTATAATCGCGGTTGTTGATGTGATTTTGCACTCGCGGACGTTTCCAACCGGTACACCGGCAGATGTCAGTCTAGTTCCGGAAGGTGACACTCCGGTTGTCCGACCGGATTTAAACAATATCCCGTCTACCCACGAGTTGGAGGCCACTAGAGGGTCGGTAGTTAGGCCTAGAACGTTGTGGCTAGCCTGAGCTACACGTGGATCTAGACCAATTGTGCATGCATCACAATTATTAATAGGTTGTACGTTATTACTTGGGTGAGCAAAGTATATCGGTGATACAGACCTAACATGACCTAGTAGTATCTGACCGGTGCCGCCATGGTAATTCACATCTAAGTTCGCCGGGTGCCCTATCTTGTTGCCTATAATGTTCAAATACTTTGGATCTAATTGACCGTCCGTGTATTCTTTGGTGGGAGGAGGGTACTTGTAGTTAGTACTCTTGCAAGGTGGTACTCCGATGAATGTTAGATCTATATTATTACCGATGTTCGGATATAACCAGCTACCGTAATACACTGATGTCTTATCATAGGATGGCGGCACCGTTACATACATAACTTCACCACCGGAGATTGCTGGAGCACCGGTTCCTACACCGTTAACATACCTAATATCACCACCGGAGGTATATATCGTTATATTGGTATATGGGTCAATACTACCACCACCATCATTATTAGTTACAGTTGTAGATATGTAAAAATCATGCAAGTTGGTGTCTGAGGTAAATTTATATAAATCACCGGCTAGGAAGTTATCAAAAGAACCGGTGTAGTATGGGCCTTGGTCGTTCTCCATCTTTGCACTAACGGCAGATACACCAGTTGACATGTTAGTCAGCACGAAAGTGTAACCATTGTCTGTTATCTTATACTCTAATACACCGTTATGTGGACCGGTTACATATGGTTTTAGGCCTACGCTATGGTTTGTAGATACTCCTACTAGCTCTCTAGTAGTTCTATCTCTCACCATGACACCTAATGTACCAGCATCGTTAATGTTAGCGTTACCAATGGATATTCCGCCGGGAAAGTTAAAATATGGTTTATTTGTCTCTGGATCATACACGTGTTCTGGGCAACCCTGTTTATTTCGATCCTTCGGGCGAGTACTCTCAGTACCTCCACAATATCCACCAACTCCGGAGGCGTATATAGGCGGAATGACAATTACATCGGTTTTTACCTTGTCATTTAATCGATCCGGCACTAGGTCACCGGGTGATATGTCTCTTTTACGCTTTTTCTCGGTAACCCCGACTACAATACATGTTTCTCCGGTTTTTTTACCGGATTTGACCTTTTCTCCGGGGAATACTACATGTACACCGGCTTTAGACAGTAGTTTTTCTGCTAGGCCACCGGTGGATTGTAATACTTCGCGTTCTTCTTCTGGTGTCAATTGCATACACCATTATTTAGGCAATCAGGTGTAACCGGTTAACAATTTCCGGGCGTGATCACGCCGTGATAGTCCGGCTTAGTGGAGTCATACGGCATATAGTCAACGAGATCATGACATACACCACTAAGCGTTATTGAATCACCATGGTGGCCACACAGTGCGTTAACATATGTCCGACCGGCTGGTAAAGGTATAGTGGAGCTGTCCGCAACATACATAGTATGTGTCACATGACTAGCGGTGGATTCTATCCAGTACTTAAGTAGTACTCCGCCACCCCATGTATCTTGTACGCACCAGTTATGGTTATAAAAATTCCCCGCGGGCGGTGTTGTAACGGAATCGTTGTTGATGCAGTATTGATTGGAAATGTCGTATAACTGGCCATCGGTGGCGACCTTTATGATTTCTCCTCCACCTCCTGATATGTGGAAGGTCGTATTGTCTCCATCTCGAGGCCAATCTACTACTGTTGGTTGCCAGCTGTGGGTATTGAGATGAGTTTGCGGGAATAGGAATCGAAGTTCGAATTTGTTACTAGCTGTTGGTAAATTAACGGGTTGACACCAATCGCCCGGTACCATAATATCGGTATTACCGGAGGTCGATCCACCATGGACGAACTGCAATTCATTTAGACCTGCGTTGGAACATGTTTTTCCGGATGAGCCACCAGAACTACCGGCAATTCCGGTCTTTTTACCTGTTAATATAAAGCTACCTAAACTAGCCAATGTTATATCAAGCACATTGTTGTTACAATCAGTATAACTAATCGTAGTAGGATAGGTGGTGAACTCGTAATTGTTAGGCGTTCCGGTTGATCCGACGTCCCACACTAAATTGTCTGCGGCATTTACTGATAACTGTACATTACAGGTAGATGCAGTGTCTTGCAGTATTAAAATGCCGTTGTCTCCGGATAAGCTTCCTTCAAACTTCATTTGAAACTCGCCGGCACTAACGTCTACTGACAGGGTACCACTCTTGGGTAAAGTAAACTCGCCCCTATCCGCAGCAGAGCATGTACTCACATACATCTTTTTAACATCCGCTATAGGTACCGTTGTTGTTGAGCTTACCGGAAGGTAGTTTCCGGTACGCTTATAAGTATCACCGGTGATGATGACATAGTCAACTCCGGTTACGTGTCGAGATTTAATGTACTTTGCCATATAAGTATTTATTTATTAGGTGAGGATTTTTATGTAATCACCCTATCGACCCTTATGAAAATTGATGGAAGGACGCCGGTAAGTGCCTTCTCGTGTATCTCTTGACTGCTAGAGCCGGTCCATTTTCCAAAGTATGGAGTTATCTTATAGGTATATCCGTCAATGCTGTGTATAATGATATGTTTATTTTCTGTAGGAATATAAACCTGTGGTGTTGATGGTAGATCTACTGTAACTGCACCATAAACAGCTTTCCTAGCTGACTGGTCGGCAATCTCTATACCTACTGCCCATACTAAATCAGTAGTGTCATCGAAACCGGTCTGGTCTGGCTTGATTCCGGGAATGTTTACAGTTATCTCTAACGTCGTATCATCACCTATCTGTAGAGGTCTTTGCCAGAATAACAAACCGTCTTCAAAATACATTAACTCTGTTGAGATATCTACTCGGGTGAATGTAGAGTCTAGTACTAGTGGTGGAGTATATGGTGAGCTGGGGAAGGGATTAGTATTATCCGCCGGGACGGCGTATAGTGTCGTGAGTGGTAGTACTGAATCTATTATATTGTAACTAAACCCGGCGGAATCAATTCGGAGGTGGTGGTTTAATGACGCCTCGACCGGGGCAATTCTATCAGGGGTCGATATAACTACCGCGTTTGTAAAGTTTACCCACTCGTCTAAGGTGAGGATATCGTATATTGTCTGATTCTGATGTGAAGCAGAACCGGATTCGATCGTGCCTAGGCAATACATTAATCGACTGTCGACATTATCTACCTGATCCTTGTCCCAACCGGCTCTAATCGTCCAGTTATGACCACCGGCGCACTCAAAATCTGTGGTTTCTAGCGTTCTAGCCATCCAATTACCACCACTTACTACATTACGAGGGTCAGATAATTGATCTATTGTTGATGTAATACCGTCTATAATGGTATTCTTCAAGGTTGCATTGCTAGATACTGTATCTAGCCTTCTCATAAGAGTCTCCCATTCGGACTGGTAGTTACCGCCCATCCATAGAGTGGCTGGCACTGTTCGTTGAGATGTCACATCAAATAGTTGTGATGGTGTTACTAGATTGACACCGGATGGGATAGAAGGAGGTACCGGTGGGGGTGGTACTGGTGTCGGTTGAGGTGTAGGTGGTAGTGGAGTAGGTACCGGTGCTGTTGGTGGACCACCTTTCCATGGATGCCCGGGTGGTAGGAACTCGACCAACCCCCACTTCCATGCTAAATAACCTTCAATCTCTTGTCGTAAAGTCTCATCCGGTTCGTCGTCTAATATGACTATCTCTCCAATCTTACCATCCCACGCAGCGGCTAGTGAATCAGATAAAGCTAAATGAGAGCCGACTGATAGACCTTGTATATAAGCTGGGGTGCCGGCGGTTCGGATGGCAGAATAAATTGCACCAGTGGGTCTCGGGACCTGTGGATGATTGTCTGGCACCGGTGCGCCATTTGTATAATACTGGCCACCGTCTCCACCGTTGTATGTATCGCTATAGATATTAGATCGAGGAACCGGTCCTTGATTGATACCTACCCAATAGCTCATCATAGACTCGATCGCGAGCATATTCCCATACGCACTGTTTGCTCCACCGCCCTTATTTATACCGGAGACCAGACCTAATAAATCATTCCCTCGTTGCATGAATGTATCAGCAACAATAAAAACTGCCCGGTGATCCATTCCGACACCTCCAGAGTCATACTTTAAGAAATCCGAACCTCCGGAGGAGAAGGTCTGGGTGAACTTTATACTAGGTCCTCCTCGAATTCCTTTACCTAGCTCGAGATATGATGGATACCCGTGGGTTGGGTGTGCTTGTATTGCATCATAAGCAATAGCATCATTCCGAGCTTCTAAACTCCTATCTAACCACTTAGCCACCTCTTCACCGTCAGTAACACCTCCACTGCTCCGGTCTTCAATCAGATCATGCTTAGCAGAATCATACCATATAGATAGTATATCGGTACCGGAGGATGGCCAGGCCACTGTACTGCTGAACTTATCACCGGAAGGTGGTGCACCTACCGGTTCCGTGGGTGTTGGCGTTGGTGTTGGTGTTGGTGTTATGTGCGGGTTGGGGGGCTGAGGACCAGGTACAGTTCCCGGTGTTATATCAATAACGAATACAGAGCTTCCGGAAGCGGCATATATTAAGCAATAAGTGTTGCCACCGGAAGCAAATGTGTGGTATTCGCGGATCGTACCGGTGAATGTCTTTTCAGCTGCACCACCAAGATCAAAGACCACTGCACCGTTTAGAATCTGTATATTCTTAGTAAAGTAACCTATACCACCCGGTTTTAAAAATTTGATTATAGATAAATCTCCGTCATACTTCCCGGTGAACTTGAACTGTAGCCATGTTTTGGTATGAGGTATTGTTATTACCTTGTTCTTATCTAATACTCGCTCACCATACTCGCAAGATACCGCGGAAAGCTCAATAGTAGAGAGCGATGGGTGGAGTGCGTCGCAAGGCGGGTAATAAACCTCAACAGCAGAGCTAGGTGTGTTAATCGAGCCACCGGTTCCGGGAACTCTATAATAGCAGACACCATCATATTTTACAATATTAGAGCCTTTAGCTAGCTTTGATTTTACTCCTATGGTATACTTTGGATTCATCTACATATATGATTATAGATTATGGTGCGCTAGCGGTGGTACTGAGAACGAATGTTTGTTGCAAATCGACATGTAATCCGGTGATTGATGGGGTTAATTGCAATATAGCAGTAGATCCATCCAATCGTGTATCAAAGTTTATTAAACCACTAGTGCCCATTGTACTGTATCTTACATGCTTAATACCCGGGGTTGAGTTAATTTCATAATAAGATATTAATACCTCGCTAGTCATATAAGCACTCAGACCAAACACGTGCAACAGCAGCTTCGCCACCCGGATGTCGTTAGCCGCGTCAAAGCAAGTGACTTCTGTTGTAGATAGGTTGTTAGTATCATTAGACAGGTTAACTGATGTAAAATTTGTTAGATTGTTGTTACCGTTTGGTACTGAGTACCAAGTAACGGGAGGAGAGATGACATCTATAGCAGAAGATAAGGCGGTGACCTGGCTATCTATTGATTGCTGCAGTGGAGAGGTCACCGAATCAAGAGTCGTTGTGCGGTTTACTCCTTGTTGGAGGATAGGAACTAGTTCAGTCCCGGCAATTACCGTAGTCGTTGCTAATTCACTAAATTTTACACTGGGCATTTTATATATTTATGTTAAGAGACTCTATTCTGCTACAAAATTCACACCGGTTTCGGTCGTAATCGGTATATCCGCTTCAGTCACTAAATAAATAAGTGACGAGGTGGGGGCGGTTGAGTATGGGGTCGGGGTTGGGGTTAGAGGCACCGGGGAGGAGGTAGGGGTTGGCGTTAATTGGAAGCAACCTATATTCAATACAGCGTTTTTTATGTACTTGTTATAGATACTAGGTGAGGTCTTCCAGAAATCACTACCTACCCATCCGGTTTTAGGAATGAACTTGCCGGAAGTGGCGTT
>TARA_R110000851_G_scaffold126496_3_pt1 | contig 10495 bp, 20 predicted proteins | sample TARA_R110000851 | Tara Oceans TARA_R110000851 (sample SAMEA4397627) | marine metagenome | biome: Polar Biome; feature: [DCM] deep chlorophyll maximum layer (ENVO:01000326); material: water (ENVO:00002006), including particulate matter (ENVO:01000060) such as... | depth 17 m | reverse complement strand
TTAATACCTGACTTATGGGCTTTATAGTCTTTGTGTAATTTTCCCCTTAGCCTTCTGCCAAAAATTCCATCATAGCAAACTATTACCTTATCAATTTCATCTACCAACCCCATTTTGAATTTAAAATGGTGTAAGTCTTTTGAAAATGCTTTTTTAATCCCTTCTTTATATGCTTGGGTAGAAATATCTCCTGCGATGTGTTGTCTTTTCCACCACCAATAACTTTTGGATTTGTTGAACTTACCCCTTTCAAATCTACCTACAAAAAGGCCACCGTCTAAAATAAAGACCGCCATGACTATATAGGTTGTGCCTTACTACCTAAATCTTTGGCATAGTCCTGCACTGGTCATGAATATTTTCAATATTGAACATCCACTCAATAAGGCCTCCACACTCCTTACTATGGGTTCTAATGTATTCATGCAATTTTCCAAAGCCTGATTTTTGACAAACTATATAGAGTGTTGTAGCCGAATATTTTTGAGCCTTCATAGGTGGGATTATTCTTTTAGAGACCTCACCCCATTTATCAGTTTCTTGAATTTCCAGCCTCATTAACAATGGGTTGATTTTTTGTTCTTCCCTACAAGCCTTGTTTAAATCATCAATTAAGTTGTGTGCTAAAATAGTTATACCCTCAATCCACTTATTATGGTCATTATCTCTATGCCATTTTTCAGAGAATAAGGCATCTTCTAATTTTTTAATTTGTCCTCTTTGTTGTTGATTAATTATAGTTCCTGCCTTTGGCTTATGTTTATTACCCATATTGATTCCCCTATTGTTGAATATAGCCTCTACTTAATAAACCCTTTGGTTAATTAAATTGTCGGAGTTGTATCATAGGTAAAAGTTTCGCCCTCAGGAGTTTTTAAACTTTTCATCCTCACTACTGCATTTTGATTTCCGACTTGCAATATAGGCATAGTTGCATCAGCCGTTTTCATTACTTCTCCTCCCGATTCAAGGTCTTTAACAACTATGGTTACTTCATAACCCGGTTCAAAAACCAAATACATATGTTCTTCATCTAAAAGAGTAAATGATTTTCCACTCTCACCCCACCTTCCACCAGAACCTAAATTTTCTTTTATTGCTGAACCTGTTGATACGGACTGAAAAGTAGGTCCTGCAACTGGCAATTCATCATTCGCATTATACAATTCACTCATATATCCAAAAACATCTACGCCAAACATCATCTCATCTCACAAAAACTCAGACATAAAAGACTGAGAAGAGTTTAAACTTTCTGCACTAAATTGCCCACTCACCATACCGCCACCTAATACGGGGCCGGTTGAAGGTGCAGGTTTTCCACCACAAGCATCATATAATGGTTGGCTTCTCGGCTGGCCATATCTGGGGCTTCCTAATCCGAAAGCATTATAACTACTACATGATTCATTCATCTCTACTGTTTGACCTGCCTTTACTGAGTCATTAGGACAATTACAAGAATAAGTTTTTCTAATGTATGTGAATGGCAAACCATATCTTGGCTTAGTAATATCGGATGTATTAGACGAGACATAAGGCCTTCCTTGAGAATCCTTAAAAAAATTGGGTTTGCTTTTTGAATAAAACTTATTGTATAGTAATATATTTTCAATAGTGTCAAGAATAATCTTTTGAGGATTGGTATTTTGATTAGGAGCCAATACATAGGGAGTAAATACAATTCTATTTAATGAATCTCTCCCTCCAATATCTACTCCAATCTCTTGAGGGGGTGTGACCAAATACTCCTTTGGTGGGCATTTAGTATTTAATGCAGTTCTACCAGCAGGTGGAATTGTAATATTTGGAACCCACTTACCACTAACTTCATCAAAACCTCCATTAATTGGGAATGAGTTTCCTTGAACCCATACATAATTTCCTAAATAGCACCTTGTATAAAGCCCCATTGAAAAATATTTATTAATGGCTCCAGTTTTAATGTTTAACCTAACGGAATTATCTATTGTCCCTTGACCCCTCATAGCAATAAGGCCTACTTCTCCATTAGGGTAATTTTGCAATATTGCATCAACAGTCACTCTTGGGCCATAACTCCAACCATCTCTTTGCCCTCCAACGGAATTATAAAGTTCTAACCAAGTAGGTTTTGAAACTTGACTCCATTGAGTTGTCGGAGAAATATTAGCCCTAATTATTTTTTTAGGTGCGCCAAATAGTTCCTTTACCTCCGTAGGTAATTTTCTTTCTGCACTTCTTGACCATTTTGGTGCAATAGGTTCAAAATCTAAAACTAAATTACTGGGTGCGACTGATTGTTCGGTATAATTACTCCCTCTATCTACAACCACCCTATAAGATAGGGAATAATTAGTAAATTCCTTTCCAAACTTTGTGTTGGCATCATATAGTGGATGCTTTACTTCAATAGTTTTACCATCTTGTTCCATTATAGATTTTGCCGAATCTAAATCTCTTGGGTCTAATGGCTCTACGGGTTCTACAGGTTCTACAGGTTCTACTGGGTCTACTGGGTCTACTGGGTCTTCGCTAACAATTTTATCCCAATTATAGTATGCGGCTAATCCAATACCTCCAATAACTGCTATTCCCAACACCTCTGAAGTATCAACCATAAAAAACATAAATAGATACGACTATTTAAAAGGTTCTAAGGTATTAATTCCCAATCATTATGTGTGATGCATTCAATACCTTGCTCCTTCGCAATTTTTAAAGTCATTTGCGTTCCACTCCCTTTATGAGATGGAAATGCAATAATAATGTCTGCATCTTCTACAATTTTACAATTTCTTATGTATGCGGCTCTCTTACCATACCTATTCCAATTAGGTTGGTGATTAATCATATTAATACCCCTATTCATCGCCCAAGTTATCGCTAATCTGTCTGCCCCTCTTGCCCCTCCCGAAACAACTGTGTGTGGTAATCCATATTTTTTAATAATGCCTACTAAAGATTCCTCTAATCTTGAATAGTCTGTAAAGGTTCTTGCACCAATAATTCCTAATGTATATTCTTCATCCATTTTAATCACTTAGAGTTATTAATTTCTGTTCCACCTATTTAAAGATGGCTATCCAACTCATAATTAAAAATAATTGTGCAGGGTGTCGGATAATCAATACAACTTCTAATAAGTATTCCTCTCTCCAAATTCCTTTCCTTTAATCCTTTATCCAACAGTTTTACCATTTGAGACAAGTTCTGCTCCGATTCAGCATAACTTAATCCGATTGGGAAAAATTGTATGATATCATCATTCATCTCAGTAAATTTTTTGTGGACTTTAATATATCCATATTCGTCAAAGTCTATCATAGTATCAAACAACGCTATGGATACAAGTATATCAAGTTATGCTCTCAAGCCTCTTCTTCTTCGCAACAGGGTGCAGGGCATTCAGCCTCAAAATAAAATCTTTCTTTCCAATTAGTGAAGAATGCTTCATAAAACAAATTACCGATAATGATGGCAAAAATCATTATGACAATCCAAAAGGCATAAGCATCCACACTATTTTTAGGCAACATAAAATCACAATTCGGTAATATCCAGTTTCTTATGAGTTGCAGATAATATTTCTAAAGGGTCATTCATAAAATGGGGTTCAAACACATAGTCAATCCTATGTTCTCTTTTTACTATTTTGCAATTTTTTTTCATTTTTGCATCTTTAATATCTTCTAATGATAGCCACCCCTTAATCTTTAACAAAGTTTGTGACTTATTGATTTGGGCATAAATATATATGTCAAATTTTTCCTTTTGAATCCACATCACTTCACTAAATGTGGTTTTTAAATCAATAGTTTTACCATTAATTTTAAAATCTGGCTCATTCCAACCTTGTTTAGTATATTGAAACCAAGTGTAGTCAAAATTCTTGGTGGTCAAATAATCATTAAATACCATCTCACCTAACAAACCAATATAATTAGTATTGCAGTTAAACTTATTGTGAGTTTTTTGAGCATCAAAAACCTTTTGTTCTTGTTTAGCCTTAATTATTTGTTCAGGCCTTATTTCAATCCTTATCTCACCCATTAGCAAGCCACCAGCAATAGGTCCAAAAGTTCATCCATAGACCTCATTTTATCATCCTCTTCTAACCAAATATTGGGACAAATGGTGTGGATAAACTTGCCGTATTTTTCAACTTCCCAACAATAATTCCAACCCTTTAATACCACTGTTGGATTCTCTACATCTCCAGTAGTCACACACCAAACAGCAATAGCCTCATTTTTAACATATTTTGTCAATTGTCTCGGAGGGATACATCTTTTAAATTTATCCCAGTGAATCGGCCTTAAACCCTTTATTTCCAATCCATTGTTTAAAACTTCAATATCTCCATTAGGGTTTGGATTTAGGTAATCTTCATAATGGCAATTTAATTGCTCAAGGCCTATTTCATTCCCTAACCATTTTTTGGTTGCTACTTCTGATTTAAATCCTACTAAATTACTACTAACTTTATTGTGATTATAAGAGCCTGAACCCTTATCCCCCTTTTTACCATAGTGTGCGACTATCTTTTCAGCATACTCTAAGCACCAGTTTAAATCGGCAGGATTTAATTCAATTGTGATAGATTCCATAATAATTAGCCCCCTCTTTACCTATATAATACTTAATAAATATTTATAACTTCATTCAAAGAAAACCCATCTACCGAGGTCGGCTTCAATAAATCCTTCATCAATGTGGGTTAAAAATTCATAAAGTTCATCAAAAGAATCAAACATAAAATTAAAATCCATAATTCCAAATAACCAATTAGGGGCTTTTTCCTTGCCACCCTCAATAACTACTAATGTAGGCTTCCTTTGATTTAAACTATTTATCAATTCATGAATAGTTCCAAACATCCCAATTTGGGGGTTTAAATAAACTACTACGAAATCTGAAACATCAACCATTCTTAGGTCTACATGGACAATTTCCTTCATCCTCTTAGTCAATTCAAAAAACCTTCCTGAAGATTTTAAACTCATCATTTTAGTTTTTTCTTCATCAATCTCTTTGTATGCTTGATAAGAGATGGGTTTATTACAAGGGTTAAAAACATATGCATTTTTATTTTCTAACCATTTCTCAGCATCTTCTCTCCAACCTTTTCCATCATCTTTTGCGTGGTCAATAGGGCCAGCAAGATAACACCTCAATCCATTTAATTTATTCATTTTCTTCACCTTATTTTTCTTATTGCTTTCAACAATTATTTCATCAATTACTTCAATGTCTTGATTTTCGCCCATCATATCACAATTATTATAACACCCTTATAACCTTTAACCTACCAAAGATTAAAAACCTTAAGAGCAATTATTGAAGAAAGGATAATATTTACTAAGCCAAATACTGTTCTAAAAAAAGACATGGTATGATTATATTTATCAAAATATAATTCAGATTTATTCCTAATATTAAATAATTCATGATGATTCTCACATTCGGTCTTATCTATCTTCAAAATTACTCCTCCTCTAAAATCAACTGATAATGCTTCATATATTTTGACGAAACTCTATGATAATCAAATTTTTCATTGGCGATTTCATAAACAATTATATTATCTGTTCCATCAATAACATTATCTATGCTAATTATGGTATAATTCTTGTCTGTGTGTATATTTCTTACCCTATCTCCAACTTTCATTTTAATCTCCCCTCTCAATTTCTTTATTGTCGTTTTTTTTAGGATGGTGGAATTCATGCCCAATCAAATATATGGCTATGAAAAATATCATAGCGTGAAAAGTCGTTAATATTAATGTAGCCCAAGCCTTTTCATAATATGCTGAACCTATTTCTAAAATGTGTAACACCCCATCAAATGCAAGGAAAAACTGCACCAAATTAGTGATTCTTGTTTTTAAGTTTAAACTTTCCATAATTTTTTTAATCATTTCCTCACTTCACTATTTTATTTCTTCAATCCCACACATATTACAAATTGAGGTTGCAAATTGATAATTGCCAATTTTTTCCCAATCATGGCTACATATTTTATGCAATTTATGTTCTACAACTGAGTAGGCCTTCATCAACCTTAATTGCTCTACAACTAATGCATTTAGTTCTACCTCTAAATAACTGATTTTACTTCTTATCACTTTAGCAGACTCAATAGCATCTATCACACAATATTTAGACATCATAAACATCACCATTTTTAGTAATTTTCTCATCTTCATATGGGGATGCCAATCTCCTATAAACTTCTAATTTACAACATTCTAAAGAGCCAACAATTGCATTTAAAGTTTGATATCTCATTCCCTGCCTTTGCAAAGTCTTTTGAATTATTGTGCTTATGATGTAATTCAAATCGCCCACTGGATACAATCCACTGGTCCCTCTCAAGTTTAATTGAGTTACTATTTCAGTAATGGCAGTTTCATATTTATGTCTATTTTCTGGTTCAATATATGGCATCATAACACCTCAAGGATTAAAATATTCTCTTTCCTTTAAAAAAATAGGCTCAAATGGACTCCTTTTTTTATTATGATGCTCATAGTCATAAGGCTTAGATTCTGTTTCTGAGGACTTATATTTCAAACCCAATCCCAATGTAAATGAAAGTTCTTTAACTAATTTAGTTAGTTCTGCAATTTCCTGTTTAAATTCAAGCAACATTTCCCTATCTGATTTATTCATATTTAATCACCTGTTCTACTACCTATATAAGTTATCCCATTTATCTTTTAGGTTGATATCCTATCATTGATTGATATTGATATTCCCTCATAGCACCGCAACACGAACAAGATTGTAGGACTTTAATATCTCTATATTTATAATGTTGTTGAAAACTAATTTGTTGAGTATCCTCCCATTGGTGTTTATATGATTTAGAGGTTGCACATTCTACCACCCCTTGTTGGATTGTCTCAATGGTTTTTTTACCACATCTCCTACAACTCCAAATGTGTTTCACCTCACCATCTCCTATGGGGTTGGCAGAACTGTGTTTAAATATGCACCCTCTTTCATTTTTTGACCTTTCGCAAGGTTCGCTACCAAATTTAATCCCCATAGTTGTCCCAACTCCTACCTATATTTAAGTATGTCTACTATTATGCTATCTTTCTTACAACATCATCATTTGAATGAAATGATATTACTTTGAATTCTCTACTTTGAATATTGTATAGTGTCAAAAAACCTTTCATAGATGAGTATCCTAACATTTGCATAAAATCTGTTTGACCTTGCATGGTAGACGATACAACCAGTGGGACTCCATTATACCATTCAGTTGCGTGGGAATGTGTGTGGCCTGTAACAAAAATGTCAGGAGGAGTCCTAATAACCATCTGGTCATGTTCTTCAGGAGATAGTGCATTTCTTTCCCCCCAAATAGGGGCTAAATGCCTTTTCTTTAACATATGCTTCATCCCTACTACTGAATCTTCATAAGTTACTTCTTCAATTCTTGGAATTATATCATCCATCCCCTTGCCATGATATGAAAGCATATCTATCCCGTTGAGATTTAACCTACATGGATTGCCCACATGGATTGCAGAATTAAACTTCTTTTGAATTGAATGTTCCAATACGGGTTGGGGTTCTGCTGGCCTAACTGCATCATGATTTCCCGGTAAAATTATGGGAGTTATGTGGTCAGGTAGTTCATCTAATTTGGTGGCGCAAAATTGATATTGTTCATATACATTAGTAATTGAGAGATTTTTATCTTGTCCGGGATATACTCCTGCTCCATCAACTGTATCACCACTCAATACTAAATACTTTATATTTTTTGCCAACTCGTTTGTATTCAACCAGTGCATCATTTTATCCCAAGTCTCTTCAAGGAAATATTTTGACCCCATGTGAACATCACTAATAAATGCAATAGAGATTGGGTCAAAATCCTTCCCACCCTTATTTTGGTGATTGAGTAATACATCCACATATTGAACTTCATCCACCCAAAACATTTTGGAATTAGTTTTATCAAATCTTCCAGTAATTCCAATTACATCGTCATTCATCAATGAATCTACAGAAGGGTCTTCCTTCCTAATGAATACATCCATCACTCCTGAATTATCTTCTAAAGTAACCATCTTACCGCCTGATTTAGTCCTTCTTGAAGACTCTACAATTCCTACTGTTCTGTAAGTTTTATCTTTAAAACCACTTCTCTTTCTTTCATCTAATAAGTCTTTAATAATGCCTGTTGATTTGAATCCTGCTTGTAGTGCTAACATTTCTGCCACTGTTTCAAATCTATTTTGGAACAAATCCGCAATACTCCCTATTGAACCAATATTCTTTGACTGTCCTACCTTAGATGTAGGAGTCACCTCATCAGGATAATCTGAAGCCTTATTAGACCATGAATTTTTTGTTCCAAAATCAAACTTTTTATATCCCATATTATTAATTATGATGAATACCTATATAATATTAAAGGTTTATTTAGGCTTTCCAAAATACATTTTACAGGATGTGCAAACCATTGTTTTATTGTCTACCTTGCATTGTCTTTTGCAAGGACCACCATATTGTTGTAAGGCTTGCTTTTTAATCATGAAAAATCCTCTGCATACTGTCCATACTTCATTTGCCAGTCAAAATCTTGTTCCCACTTTGGATTTAGCCCTTGCATCAATTTATCATAACCTTTAAATGGTAATGAAACATTAGGGTAAGTTCTTGTAGTGTCTGAATGTCCCTTATATAGATAGGGTGTTTTTGCAGTAGTATATTGTAAATCCTCTTTAAGAATATAATATACGGCCTCTTTCAATAATTCATTTGGCCTGTCTGCATAAGCGGTTGAAAAGGGATATATTGAAGGGTCTATCCCAACTACTACTTTACCCTCAGTATCTTCAGCCCACCTAATATTTAATCTACCTATCCATTCACCATCTATTGTAGTGAAATATGCAGTAGAATTCATTAAAGATATGTCATGGAATGGACCTAACCAAGCATCATTATTAATATGTTCACAAGAGTATCCAGCCCTTCCAGTAGTTCTTGCCAATACATGAGTTGGCTCACTTGAAAAGTGAATAAAATAAGTATCTCCATTAATAAATGTTACTTCATAAATGCCATTAATCTTATTAAAAATTAATCCTTGGAAATCTTTATCATAAGAGTTAGTAAGCCTATAATTTAGTGCTGATGTCAATACTTTTTTTTGTAGGTCTGTCATTTCGTGGTTAGTCAAGTCTTCAAATTCACTAACGACACTATCCCTCCACAATAAATGGTCTTTAAAACCAAATGTAGGGTCCTGCGAATTTGTTATTTTTTTAACAAGTGCAATGTTTTCCATAAATATCACTAACTGCTATTGCTATTTAAAGATTGGGTTAGAATGGGATAGCAGATAATTCATCCTTAAACATATTTTCTGCCTCTACTGCCTCTTCATAATCCTTAGAACCAGTAATTACACATTTACCACTGGAAAAAATTAGGAACACTACTTTAGGATTTTCAGCCCTATAGATAAGTCCGGGAAATTGTTCAGGCTCATATTCAGTCTTGTCAAATGGCAAGTAAAGCATTAGTTTAGAAAGATTTAATTTAGTATCACCAATAAGTTTTGAATAATCGGCAGTTACTACTAAATTGTGTAATGCTGTTTCACATAACTCCTCATCATATAATTCAAATTCATTCAATTCTAAATCCTTCCTCAACCTGTCAAATGCAGTTTCAATATCTGCTAAATCTTTCGCCCCAGTCGCTACGGCCTTACCAGACCTAAAAAGTAATATACATACTTTTGGCTCTTGAGTTCTATAAACCATTCCGGGAAATTGTTCTTGCTCATAATCTATGTTCAATACATATGCAATCTCATTAATATCTAATGATTGTGCAATTCTTTGACTGGCTACAATATTTACTATCTTAGGCATGTATTTCACTCCTTCAAACACCTATTTAAGCCTTGTCACCACAAGTAGGGCATTTTACAGCCTCTAAAGGGCAAGGATTTTTACAGTAATTACACCTTATTAACCCTTGTAGCCTTAATAATTCAACATCATCAAAAGAAACATCAATTTTCTTATTAATATGTTTGCCATATTTATCCCTATCTTTTACACCTTCTTTCTTCATTTTACAACCCCTATATTTTGTTTTACAGAATATTATACATGATTAATGTGTATTAATATACCTTATTTACTGTATAACTCATTATTCATCTTCTGTTAAAATATTATCCATCATTTTAATGAATAAAGTTTGCTCATCCATTACAAGAGATTCAGATAAATACCAAACAAGTTCGTCAAGACCTTCAATTGGCTCATCCCAGCCACAATTAGTGCATTTTACTGTAAAACTATAAAATGATGGTATAGATACAGAAAATACTGCTTTCTTTTTTTCACAACCCTCACAAATAACTAATTCACCAATTTTCACAGATATCCTCTCCTATATGTATCACTAAATAATTTTAAGTTTTCAATCATTACAATCCACTCTGTTTTCTTTTGTTTAATTCATAG
>TARA_R110000851_G_scaffold10540_2_pt1 | contig 10503 bp, 9 predicted proteins | sample TARA_R110000851 | Tara Oceans TARA_R110000851 (sample SAMEA4397627) | marine metagenome | biome: Polar Biome; feature: [DCM] deep chlorophyll maximum layer (ENVO:01000326); material: water (ENVO:00002006), including particulate matter (ENVO:01000060) such as... | depth 17 m | reverse complement strand
CCAACGAGCACTCAACTTACGAGTTTTCGCTTCAACAGTCTGTTTTAGGATCTGGATACTTAGTTTATTCCCTGGCACACCTTCTTTAGCGGCTGTAGCATCTGCTTTACCGTTGGTGTTACCTGAGTAAGACTCAGCAATCTTAAATGGTGATAGTGCTTCTTCACCTGCAGTTGCGCCTGATGCACCTGCGTTAAACGTGTCTGAATAACGAACACGTAAAGTGTGGATTTGACCCACTGGACCAGTCATTGGCTGTACGCCAACTAGTTCGTTTGCAATTACCGTTGGCATTACACGACGAATTACTGGTAAAATAACTCTGTTAAGAGTTGCGACATTACCGGCGGAAGTTGTTCCTGCGGTTGCTGTTTCTGACAAATACTTGCGTGTATTTTCCAGTGTTGTTGCCATAACGGATTTCTTAGTTCCGCCTAGACCTTCTAGCAATGCAGTTTTCGTTTCCTGCCAGCGACTTTCAAGTAGTTCTGACATAATTATCTCCTATCAATTTAATCCAGCAAGACGTCTAATGTCAACGACATTCTCGTCTGCTTTACTACTAACGTTAGTTGTTCTATTGCCTGTTACTTCTTTGCCTTCTACTAATTTTGCCTTCTTCTTCGCTGGAGCATTACCGTCAATAACTGCCGATAGGTACTTGTTAAACGACTTATCTAATTTAGACGTTTGAACAGATTCCAGTAAGTCTGTCATAATTTCACGTTGACCTTTGCTTAATGGCTCGATCAATCCGCTAATTACTTTATTACGCTCTGCGGTTTCGTTAATCTTTTTAATCTCTGTTGTTTTTGCTTTCGCTATTTCAACAGCCTTAACCGCTTGTGCTTTTGCTTCTACTATTTGCTTATCTTTAAGATTTACAATTTTAAGAAGTTTTGATGTTTCACTATTCTCATTCAAGTAACTAGTAGCATACTCGCTTGCGAATGATTCAAACAACTTACGACCGAAGTCGTTTTCTCTTGCAATATTAATATCTTCTTTAAGTGAAGTAATTTCCTTATTAAGGCCTTTACTTACTGTTTCGGATACTAATTTTGCACTCTTTTCAATAAATTGTGTTTTCACTTTATTGAAGTGTACTTTAGCCTCACGTACTAATCGTACTTTTGTTTCGGCTAGGTCTTTCTTATCTTCAAAGAACTCTGCGATTTCTTTAGATAGAGCCTCTACAACAAATTCCTCCATTTTGGCAAAATTAATTGCCATTTTCTTTTGGTCTTCGTGCAATTCAGTGACTTCTTTTCCTAACTGGTCCATTACAAACGCTTTCATTAAGTCTCCATTTTCTTTCAACTTAACAGCATACTTTGCTTTGGCTTCTGCTAGATGTTTGCGATCTTCTGCAAACTCGGCAATTTCCTCAGCAAGACGATCATTAAGCATTGTATCAATGGCTTCCACCATTGTTGCTTTGTCATGTTCGTACTTTTGAGCAAACTCTTCGCGCAATTCAGCCGTTGCCGCCTGTTTGTTTTCGCGAATCTTGCCTTCCCAAGCCTCTTCAATTTGTGCTCTGACTTCTTGAGTAACAACATCGTTTTCAAAGAGTGTTTTCAGTGCATCTATCATACTTTTTCTCCTAGTTTCACTGGAGTTTGCTAATTATGTTAATTAGCGATTCCTTAAGATACTTTTGTGCCTTATCGTCATGTTTTGTTGCCTGTGCTAGTTCATATGCCTTCATTCCGCCACGTGCATTCATTAAGTGTTCATAAATGGGTGTCGGATATGCACCAGGGGCGCTAGGCTGAGCCACAACGTCCACAGTGATTATTTCGAAGCCCGACACATCGCCGGACTCTGTTACTTCACCCGAACCACGCGATGAAACACCTAATTTAACTCCGCTCTCAAGCATTGTTTTAACTAGTTGTCCCATCGGGGTCGGTAAAATTTTCATTTTGCCATAACCGTTGTTGTCTTCCATCCACATATCTGTTATCATATGTGAAACACGATCTAGGTTAATGTTTAGGCCTTCGGGATGATCTACTTCACCGAGAACTGAGTAACCAGTTCCAATTTGGTCATTGAGAGTTTTGACAGCCCTTCCAATCTCATTTACAGGATAAACACGCTCATTTGCATTGCGTACTCCACCTTGGATACAAATACCTTTTAAATAAAGATCCTTGCCTCCAGTTGAGTTTTCAGTTGACTCGACAACCATCTTTGCTTGGTCGAATGTCAGTGTCTCGTTTAGTATAAACATCATCTAACTCCTAAATTAACTGCCAATAGTAGATTTTTTATTGTCAGCAGTTTCGCCTGCACCTTTCTTTTCAGTGCCGTGGCCTTTTGGCTGTGATTTCATGCTTTTCGATGCTTTACCACCTGGTACGTTGATGTTACCCATGTTATCTTCTTTACTTGAGTTTGCCGCTAAGCCACCTGTTGTACCTTTTGAGTCTGCTTCACCACCTGCAACTAAGTTACTTGAAGTTCCGCCCATGTTGTTTGCACCTGCATGTGGAGATTTGGTGTTTGCACCGTTATCGCCCATTGTTGCAGTTACTTTTTCAACATACTCACGCATTGTTTCTGCTTCTGATTTGTCTGTTTCATCAACTTCTTTATCAGTTGCTTCTTCTACGCCAAGATCAAATGACTCTTCTTCCGAATCGTCATCATCACCTTCGTCATCATCTTCCATGTCATCCATGTCGCCTGCTTCTTCGTCGTCACCTTCGTCGTCGCTTGCACCCATTTCGTCATTGAATTGTTGACGTAAGTCGTCTAATTCTTTTTCTAAGTCTACCATACGGTCTTCTAGGTCTTCGTCGCCCTCTGGAGCATCGTCTTCACCTTCTTCACCGTCACCCATTTCTAAGTCAGCCATCATATCATCTGCTGGATCTGCCTCAGGCATTGGTTCAACTTCGAATTCGTTCATGTCAAAACCTTCATTGGTTTCTTCATCATCGCTCGACTCTTCAACTTCTTCGTCAGTTGCTTCGTCTAAGTCTTCGTCTGACTCTTTAGTTTCTTCGTCATCACTTGACTCGTCAACTTCTTTGTCATCGTCATCTTTGTCATCTTCTAGATCGTTCTCTAAAAGATTTTCATAAATTTCTCTTGATTTTTCAACTACAATCTCGTGGAACATTTCTTCTGCTCCAGCGCGATCTTCGTTAACTAGTTTTTCGAGCATACTCTCGAATTTGTTAAGATCTGCCATTTTCGTCTCCTGTTAAAATTAAATTACCTTACGGTAAGGCTGTCATTAGTATTTACTATTTATACAGAAAAGTACGTAGATATAGGCTAAAAATGGGCCTTTTTTATTTTACAAGGCCAAAATTGAAAGATTTTGCAAAATCCTCCATTGTAACATGTGAAATGTTAGCAAAGTTTGCAAATGGTTCTGGAATAAATCCTTTATCATTTACTATTACTCTTATATATCTCTTTTCGTTATTTTTCTGAAAAACAGTAGTTGTTTGGCGTAACCAATTGCCATAATAAGTTGCTGTATCGTGTTCGCGTTTATAATTAGGCGAACTACTATATAAATTGTTTACACGTTTGTATTCGGGACCTATTCCTTGATAGTCAAATCCTAATATGTATATTGTTTTATGTCCATGACTGCTTGCAAGGTCCAATGCTGTTGGACCGCTACTCCATCCTTTGCTTGGCTCAAAGTAATTAAGTCCAGTGTAACGTTCATATGATTTATTATAATTTGTCCAAACTTGACCTTCTAAGTGATATCTATGTTGTACAATTTCGTTGACCATTTTTGTATCAACTGCAACCAAGTAGTCAGGTTTGAATTCTCTATATACTGCATTACAAGCATATATAGTTCCAAATTTTCTTAGTGGGGTTAAAGGTATAGAGGACCGGCTAGTGCCGTTACCTAATACAAAGGCTATGCTCAATTATCATACTCCGCCGGCCTCTGCGTTTGTCGCAATGCCATACATTTGTCTTACAAAATGCAAGTCTTTCTCTTGCTCTTCTTTATGTACGTCTGCGGCTAATCTTGCACGATTAATCTGGCGAAGTGTGAGTCGAGTTTTACGTGTCGAATTAAGGTCTACTGGTGATTGGTCATCTCTAGCAGAATAACTCTTGTCCTCTACAGGCTCAAGTGTTTCTTTGTCAAAGTAAAAAAGTTCTCTAAGTATCATACTGTTATTTATACCGTTACGTCAGTTGCGCCGTCTTGAGGTACACCTTCTCCACTTGTTGCTGTATCTGGTGCTGTATCAGCACCTCCATCAATTGGTGCTTCTTCACCTGGCACTTCTTCTTCCATGCCATCTATATCTGCTTCGATGCCTGCTCCGCTAACACCTGCACCTCTAAGTTCGCCACCTGCATCTGTTGGCAGTGGTTGTATATTCTCATCATTCTCTTCACGCCACAAACGTTCGTTCTCTGCAAGTTCTTCTTCTGATAATCCTAAGTAACGTTTCATAGCAAAACGATTTGAAACATACGGTATTGCACTCATTTGTGTGAATGTTGGAATACGTGCATTGTCAATTTCTGCTTGTCTATAACTTGCAAAGTTCTGTGGTGGTTGAAATCTAATATCAAACATTGCAGTATCAATGTTTACACCCTTTTCAAGTAAGTACCGTTTAAACTCTTGATTTAAATCTTCAATTAATAACCCTTGCAGTCTTTCACAATATGTATTAAATCTTAATTCTTGAATATACGCTGTGCCTACACGACCGTCATTATATTGAGCCGCTGAATCATCTGCTCCAGTTGGCAAATAACTTGAAGGGATACGTAATCCACGTACTAACTTATTAGTAAAGTATCTAAGGTCATCAATCTCGCCTAAGTTAGTTCCGCCTGGTAGTGTTTCAACTTTAGAACCTCTACCTTCAGCAGTTTGTGGGAAAAAGTAATCTTCGTTGATTGACAGAGGATTGTATGAACTGTCTATAACATTTGTGCCTCCACCTGTTGCCGATGGGATTCGTCTCTGATGAATTTCCGTTTTAACACGCTCAACAAATTGCATAGCAAGGTGTGATGGCATGTTGCCCACATCAACGTAGAATACTCTGCGCTCTGGCGCTCGTTGAACTCGATAAATGATGATTGCATCTTCAAGTAATTCTTTTTGCTTGTATACTTTAAAAATTGTTTCTAATAAACTGTTACCAAAAGGAAAGTTGTTGTCTAACCCTTCGCTTAAACTTAAATGCACAACATTGTCTGCATCAATAGAAACTTCACCTTCGTTGTCTTGGAATCTACTACCGCTTTGTTTAGGTACACTTCCTACCATACCACGAACGCCACCTGTTAAGTAGCCATCGCCGCCGCCAGTAACATTTCCGTTTGTTTGGAAAGGAGTTGTAGCAACCATGTCTCTAAAGTTTAAGTTAAAATCTCTAATTACATACTGTTGTGGTCTTTTTCCTTCGCTTTCGTTAACAATAATTCTTGCTACGTTTGCACTGTCAACATGAAATAACTTTTTAGTTTCAGGATCTCTAATAAAGAATTGATCGCCGTATTTAAACACGTTGCGTAGAATCCTAAACATACGAGTATCAAACTTTTGTAGTTTGTTCCACTGTTGCAAATATTGTTGTAAAATAGTTGTTTCAGATGTAGTTGCTTTTTTCTTAAAATCTAATGTAAATGGTGTTTTATTTTGTGCATTTTTTTGCGAGGTAAATTCTGCAAGAATATCTAGTGCGGCATTTACTTCAGAATCTAAATCCATTGTATTATATTGCCCGTAACGCTCAACTCTATTAGGAGCGCCTACATACACATCTGGCAAATAAGAACTATAATTAGTACGTGCAGGCCCTGCCATTCCGCCGCCATCGCGTCCGCCGCCTAAAGGACTATAATTTCCCCCTGGGTTGTCGCCTGTTTGTACTGGTGTAAAATATTTCTTCCAACTCATTGTCTGTCCTTAATATGCACTCTCTGGATTCTTGTCGAGTAACTTTTGTGTTAATCGGTTTTGTTCGCGCATAAGTGTGATTAATGCTTGTATGTTACTATTACTTATGCCACCACCGCCACTTCCGCCTCCAAGAGCGGATCCTGCGTTAGGTCCTGTTCCTGCTTTAAGAAATCCATTGTTATCTTTAGAAAGTTCACCATTTAAATCACTTAGTGAATCTACTAGTTTATCAACTGCTGTTGCAAAACTTTCTACATTTTTACCATCTAATCCATCAGCAAACTCTTTTAATCCTGCTAAACCGCCTGATGATGCTGTTAAGTTTGCTACTGCTGTTGCATCAATTTTTGCAAATTCGTTAATACCGGCTACCATTTTTTCGAATGGTGAACTTGCTCCAAAGAAACTACCAATACTATCTATAATTCCGCCGGCCGCAAGTTTTATCATTGCATCGCCCAGATCTGATAATCCTGTACCTGCTAAACTAGCAACATTTTTGATTGCGGCAGCATCAATTAATGCAAATTTATTAATACCTGTAACCATTGTGTCAAATATATTATCACCGCCAAACATGCTTCCAAGTCCAGAAAGCATTTCTGCTGCCGCAAATTTCAGCATAGCACTACCAATTGCTCCCAACGCTGTTGCAATGTTAGTTAAGTTAGCACTGTCTTTTATTGCTGCCATGCGTTCAACGGCGTCTGCAACGGCTGATACACCTTTGCCAGCCGCTTCAATACCTTTACCTGCAAGTGCAATCGCCGCGCCTGTACCAATTAATAATCCTGCTAATACTCCTGCACCTAATATAACTGTTGGACTTGCAAATCCACCGAGCAATGCTTGGAAGCCTTTAATTGCAAGATAAACTACACCACCTACCATTACCAATCCTGCTAACTTTTCTAATGCTCCGTCTATCCCACCAAACATTCCACCACCCGCAGCCTTCTTTACTGGTTTACCATCTGGGCCCACTTCTTCTTCTTCACTGCCACCACTAAACATTTTTCCTAATAATCCGCCAATGACGCCGCCTAAACCTGCTAAGCCATCTTTAACATATCCTGACAGAAGATCCATAAGTTTACCTTCTTTAAAGGCTGTGATTAGTTCGTTAAATTTAGTTGAGAGAGTTCCAACAAAATCTTCAATTCGTTTTGTACCGTCTGGACTTGCTAGCCATGTAGTAAATGATCCAAGTGTTGTTGCTATTGTATCAAATATACCTGATGTGATTAATGCGTCCATGATTTTGTTTTTTGATTCTTGTAGTATACGTTCAAAATCTGCTGTGGCTTTTGATCTTGATTTTTCAGCATCGACTTGGTCTTGTTGTGCTTTACCTAATGCCTTACCAGCATTTTGCAAACCAATAATTTCAATAGTAGCCGCGCCAATTTCCGAGCCTTGTGCCGCTAGTAATGAATACTGTTCTTTTTGTGCATCAGTCAGGTTATTAGCCATGTTTGCAGTTTTTCTAATTTCTGCCATAAACTGTTCTTGTGTAACTGTACCGTTTTTCAAACCTGCGGACATTCCTGCCAAATCTTTATTTAAACGTATTAAATCTTGCCCCATTGCTCCTAGTGGAACGCCGCCGGTTGCTACCATTTCTGTAATTGCATCTTTAAGTCCCGGACTTGCGTCACCCATCATAGTCAATACACCATTAAGGTTTGCTTTAGCACTTTCGTCCATTATATTAAAGATCAACTTAAGACGCTTGTCTGCTTGGTTGCCTTTAATTTCTTCCATGATCTGGTCACGTCTTTTACCTGTTACTCTTGCAAGTAAGTCTACTTGTTCAGTCATAGCCGCCGCATTTTTTACAATGTCTCCATTGCTCATACGCTGTGATCGACCTAATCTCGTTTGCATATCAATATAATCTGCTGTAAATTCAGCAGTTTCTTCCATTGTTAGGCCAAGTTTACTAAATTTAGGACCAAAGTTCCTTTGTATTTCACCACTAATTGCGGCAAAACGTTTTGCACCTTCTGCGGCATTACCGCCAAATAATGCTAATGATTGTGAGTTTTGTCCAACAACTCCAGCAAACGTTTCCATACTAAGTCCTGCTTGTGTTGCCGCTAGTTTAGCACCAAAAATGCTATCTCCAAAGTCAACACCAACTTGTGACATTTCTCTAAATGTTTGTATGTTGTTATCTACAACACCAACTAATAACTGTAATGCTCCACCGACTAATGGACCTACTATAGGTATAGACGATAATGCACCAGTAATATGTTGAGTGAAGTCTGACATGGATGTTGCGCCACCCATAAATTCATACGCAAGACCTTGTACTGCACCCATGACTTGACCAAAGCCTCTAGACATAGCAGTACTAGTTTCTTCTATAGTATCTTCAAATTCTTCTAACTCTTTGGTAGTTTTGCCCGTAGCCTTAGCCATAGCAACGAGTTGTTTTGCTCCTTCTTTTCCACCACCGGCACCGCCACCACCACCGGATCCTCCCTGCTTGCTCATAACCGCCAGCATTTTCAATAAGGTAGTTTCAGTAGCCGCATCATTGAGGGTTACGTCTTCGGTTCCAATCGTTCCTGTTACAGGTCCTGCCATATTAGTCTAAATCCTATAAAGTGCGTACATAAATACATATACTAATTACTAATGTATTTATACGGAGAAAAACATGGCAGACTTTAACCCAGACGAATTTAAGACGAATAATGGAAATAATATAAACCCATTATTAAATCAACCAACAAAAAGCACAGTTAATCCACTGGCAGGGCATTTTAGAACAGCAAAAATTTATTTCACTTTACCTAGTGGTGGAAAATATTACGGTGAGAATTGTTTAGAAATGTCAGAAACAGGAGAATTGCCTGTATTGCCTATGACAGCAAAAGATGAACTTGCATTAAAAACTCCAGATGCACTTCTTAGCGGTCAGGCAACTGTAGACTTAATTCAAAGTTGTATTCCTAATATTAAGAACGCTTGGAGTATGCCAAGTCTTGACATTGACGCATGTTTGATTGCTATTAGAATTGCAACCTATGGAGAACACATGAGTATTAGTGCAACTGCTCCAGGTACTACAACTCAAGTAGATTATACTATTGATTTAAGAAATGTACTTGATAGATATACAAATGCTGAGTTTGATAATAAGTTTGATGCAAATGGGTTGACATGTATAGTACGTCCGCTATCGTATAAAGAATTTAGTCAAGTGTCAATGCAAACTTTTGAAGAGCAAAGAATCTTTTCATTAGTAAACAACGATCAAATTGAAGAAGACGAAAAATTAAAACAATTTAATATTACATTTAATAAGATTAGAGATATTACACTAGGTATGGTTATTAATAGTGTTGTATCAATTCAAGTAGGCGATGACGTTGTTACTGCAAGAGATCATATTACAGAATTTTTAGAAAATACTGACAAATCATTTTTTAAAGCACTTAGTGATCACATTGAAGTGCAAAAGAAAACATTTGAAGTTCCGCCTATGAAAGTAAAAGCAACTGAAGAACAAATAGCAGAAGGTTCTGCAGAAAATTTTGAAGTTCCTATTATATTTGATCAATCAACTTTTTTCGCATAAGGATCGTCACCTGGCCGGTTGAACAGATCCTAGAAGAAGTTAATAATTTAGAAGGCCAATCCAAACAGTTGAAGTCTGACTTGTTTAAACTCATGTGGTATATGCGAGGAAGCATGACAATGACTGAAGCCTTTGAATTATGCATCGAAGACCGTGCAATTATAAGTGATATAATAAAAGAAAATTTAGAAACTACAAAGAAAACGCAAATGCCGTTTTTCTAAGCCGCTTGTGTAAGTTGTGCTTTAATTGCTTTTGCTACTGCTGGATCTTTTTTTGCCGCGGCAATAATTGGATCTAATTTAGGATGTCCTAGTCCTAGTTGCAACGATGCTTGAACACCAATAGGTTTATTAGTTGCAGTATCTACCCATAACGCACCCGCCCATTGATATTCTTTACCATCTTGGGCTTTTTTAACATCACCTTTTTTTGCAGGACCAGCATCTGCTGTTGCTCCGGCTTGTGGTGCTTCTGGTTCACCACTTGGTGTTTTAGCAATAGGCTTACCTGTGTTATCGTCTTTACCATCTTTGTTTGCATCAACTGGCTCACCACCTAGAGGTGCATTTGGATCTTTAGGATCTTTAGGATCTTGTCCGACGGCGCTTGGATCTTTCTTTAGTGGTTGTCCTGTATCTGTAGCAACTGTACCAATCTGTTCATCGCTTAAACCTTGTGCTGAAAGTATATTGGTAATAGATCCAATGTCTGTAGGTTCACCTGCTTTTGTCCAAGCCTTGTTAAGTTTACGTGTTGTAACTTTCTGTCCTAATTCTTTACCTGCTTTTTTTGCTGTACCTGCAACTGCGCCTACAGCCTTGCCAATGCCTTTGTTTGCTACTGCGCCTGCTTTGTCTAAGCCAGAGCCTACTGCTTTACCTGCACCTTTAGCCGCCGCTTTACCAATGTTAGCCGCACCTGCCGCGGCTTTCTTAGCCATTTGTTTAATATCTAATTCATTAAGAATGTAATCATCTAATTCGGTTCT
>TARA_R110000851_G_scaffold219036_1_pt1 | contig 10508 bp, 8 predicted proteins | sample TARA_R110000851 | Tara Oceans TARA_R110000851 (sample SAMEA4397627) | marine metagenome | biome: Polar Biome; feature: [DCM] deep chlorophyll maximum layer (ENVO:01000326); material: water (ENVO:00002006), including particulate matter (ENVO:01000060) such as... | depth 17 m | reverse complement strand
GCTTGGTTAAACTTAAATTCTTCATCACCTGAGCCAAGGCTTCCAGTAACCCATCCGCCAACATCAGGATGGTTGCCGACAAGTTCTTGATGTTCTATAAAAGCAGCTTCGCTAGTAGCTGAAGCTCCTACCCCGTCATTCAAACGTGTCATGCGAGCAGTTAACGCAAATAATTCATGTCCGTATTCTTCAAGAAATAACTGGTTTCCTTTCATTGTCCCGTGTTCTTTTTGTAAATTCCTAGCAACTTTCATAAGATCGTCGTAAGGAGAAAACACTGACGTTGATGTAGGCATCAACAGCCCAGTAGCTACACGGAATTTGAAAAAATCAATTGTTCGTGAGTTTGCTTCTTCGATCATTGCGTTTAATTGTTGTGTATCTTCGATATCTACAGGGTTGCCTGCTTCTGCTCGTTCAACAAAAATTTGTAAAGCAAACGATTGAGCAACACGTTCTTTTGTTGGCGTGTCAGCAAGAATGTTCTCAATGTTTTGTCCGTAAGCAGGTAAAAGATTTGATTTCACTCTGTCAAACAAACCTCCTTCAGGATGCCCAAATGGGAACATGAAACTAAACGTTTCTTCTAACGAAGGATCGGCCAATACTGCTTCACGAATAGGGATGCTTACCAATGGGCCAAATCCCGGAGTTGTGCTTTGGAGCATTGACGCTAACCCCTCTTTGCTTAACCTAATTGGGTTATTAGCAAGCATTTGCACTAACGGGCCAGCTTGTAACGCATTAGGCAAATTCGCTTCAGTCCATTTTTTTGTTCCAGCTAGCAAACCTTCTGGCAGCCGGAAAGCAAGAAACGAAGCGCCTGACTCTACGTCGTGTACTTCAGTTATGCCCAAAACTTCAGCGTTCCAATCCGACATGTACAATCGAGCTGCTTTAGCAACAAACGCAGGGTTTTCTTGCCCAAGTTTTGACCACCTGCCAATAACTTCTTGCCAAGCGTTATAGAACGGCATAATCATTGCCGTCATTTCACCTATTCTAGTTTCTTCTGCAAGGTCATAAAGCAAATCTCGTGTCTCACGAAGGGCGGCTTTTCTTGATTGATCTTCGACCCTACGAAGTTGAGTCGCTGATATTTGAACGTTCCCAGCTTCATCCATAAAAGGAGCAAGCGACTGGTAAACGGCCCTGTTATATTTTGTTTTATAATACGGGTTACGGGATAAATTGTCTGCTGGTAACGTGCCCAAATTCTCAAATATTCGTTCTAACATAACGCCAACTTGTTGGTTCATTGCAGACCGTTGCGTGTCAATGCTACTTGGGTGAGGCGCTACTGATCTTCCAAAACTAGAGTGTGCGTTGTCTGTTAACTTGCCGTTACGAATATCTGTAATAATAGTGTTAATCGGAGTATCAGGAAATTTTTCTTTTAGTTCTTGTTTAACATCAGTCCACGTTACAGCGCCTTGGTTTTTTGCTTTTTCCCGTGTCCTGTCAAGCGCTCCTTGTGGAAGGATGCCGTCGTACTCGTCAATTATATTAGTCGCTATTTCATTTGTTAATTCAAGAACAGAATCGCCAGCGTCTTCTACTTTTTTAATATTTATATCATGCCCAAGGTTTGCTTGTAAACTTTTGTTTTTAACAAGTTCCTCAGACAAATTTTGTATACGAACTTCTCTTGTCCCATCGCCCCAAACATGGTTAAAAAATGAACTTTGCCATTTATCGCCAATAGATGTGTAACGTTCTAAAGTTTCAGAAAAACCTTGTTCAAAAATTTTTGCATGAGCTGGATCGTTTGCATCCCAACGTTGCCAATCAGGTGACGTGTATTTACGAAGTTCACGTTCTACGCCTCGTTTATAGCCCCTGAACATAGCGCTTTGAGATTTTGAAGAAGACACTGATTTTGATATCATTTCAGTAAACGAAGCGTCATCTCCAAAAGCCCCCCGTGCTACTACCCCACCAATTTTCAAATTGTCAAAACCGCTTTCCGACAACAACATGTCAGCTTTTTCTACTGAATTTCGTACTTCAGAAACGTCAATGTCAAATTTATGTAAAGCATCCAAAATCGAGTTCATGTTTGCGCCTTGGTCTATCAAAAACTCGCCGTATTGTATAAGAGCTGGATTCCCGTCTTCGAGAGCTTCTTGCAAAAGCCGTTTAGCTTCTTTCATGTGCAAATCAGCGTGACTTATGCCAGCCCGTCGTATCGCTACATTATTTGAACGCCGGAACTGACTTATCCCATACATGCCTGCCCATGCAGCCCCAGCAATCGGATTAATAAGAGTCAAACCAACATAACCACGGATTGCAGACGGAAGCCATCTTCGTTGCTTATTCGCTATTCTTGCTTCTTTAGCTGATTCCAAAACAACTTTTTTAACATCTTTTTCGTCTAACAAATTAAGTATTTCGACCTCAGACATTTTATTAATTTCTTTACCCGATTTTTTAGTTTTAGTTTGAGCGGCTTCTCTTAATTTTATCGGGATGTTTGTTAACCCACCTTCGATAGAACGACCAGCATACTGATCTTTCAAATTGCCCATAGCGCCAAACAAATTCCGCATTTCTGAAATAGTTCCAAGATCAGCCATCCGACGTAACACCTCATCAAGTTGGACACGCATAGGCCATTTTGGTGTCAACAGAACAGCAGGCCGCCAAAATCCTTGCACAACTTCTGCGCCTCTACGAGGATATTTAGTAACTCGTTTAACACCGTCTTTAGTTGCTACAAGCGCACGGTGATGTAATTTACCGTCAAGGCGAGTTAAATCCCTTAACTGCGTGTTTATCAAATCAAACCGTGGCAAAAGTTCAGATTGCAAAACCATTTGAGGAGACATGCTCCCGTGTATTACGCCTTGTACCCCTCCGGTATTATCTGGATAAAATTCAAAACTAAAATCGTCTATTTCTTTAACTGATGGGACTTTACGAGCAAGAGGAGCATCGCCTGTCTTTTTTTGAGCAATATTTTTTAAGTTAGTCGCATATTCAAGTTCTTCTCTAAGAGTTTTTCCTCCAATATTTATTGCATTTATTCCATTATTAGCTGCATCTGATATCAAATCGTCAGCTTCTTTTACTAAACCGTCTTTAGTTCTTTGGTACAAATCTCTTAAATCTTTTGTCTTATTAATATCTGAACGTTGAAGTATTTCTGTCCATTCGCCAAGAGTTTGGTCAACGATTTCTTTAGATGCTTTACTTAACCGTTGTCCACGAATTTTTACTTTAGAAGCTTGCGATAGCATCCTTTCAAATTGGGCAAACGCTAACGGGTCATTAAATTCAATTAACGTTTGCGGCAAACGTTCAGTAAAAATCCTAAACGTTCTAAAACCAAACGGGGTAATTACAGACGGAATATGATACACGTCTTCGGTAACAGCTTTTCCAAGCTTTCCCATTGACCGCACTTTTGCGCCAACGTAATTATCAAGGCTTCTCCATCGCCGGACTTCTGGAATAATGCCCATAGCTCTTTTATCTATGCCTATCCTAGCGAAATCACCAAAATTGTCTGCATCAGCTAAACTCCTAAGCATCATTTCTGACATGGCTTTCATACCCGCATCGCCAGCCATAACTTCTGAAATGTCGTTTATTCTTGAACCAACAGGATTGTTAGCAACACGCTGTATTTGACTTGTATGAGCGGCTATTGAAAAATCAAACATCATTTCAAAATCAACAGCGTCATAAGGTTTTTGTAACTCTGCTAACTTCAAATTATTAGCGTTTAAGTTGCCACCATTTTTAGCTAACCGATTGTTAGTTAAATTGTTTATTTCGCCTTCAAGCCTAGTAATTTCATTTTTTAACTTTGTTACAGCGCTTTTTTGGCCGGGTGTAATATCTTTACCAGATTTTTCATATTTTAACTCAAGCCTGCTTTGCTGAATTTTTTTGTTATCTAGCTTGCTACTAAGGTCGTCTATTTCTTTTTTTAAGTTTTCGACTCTGCCCATAGTTTTAAGGTAGCCATCAGCATCATCTATAGTTTCAATTAATTTTGCAGCCGCATCGCCAGCGTCTCTATACGCTGTCATGTCGCCCATAACAGCACGAGTAGTTAACCTACGGGCTTCTGCTGTTCTGCCATTTGCTATAGCAAACGTAGCTTCTTCTGGCATTTTTGCTCCACGGCGGCCAACAGTGTTCCTTAAAATAGAAGCTCGTTGTTGAGCCGCAGCTTCAGGCGAAAGATAATCTTTTGCTTTAGAATCTAAAGTCCGTTTATCTACTTTCGCAAAAGCGTCTTCAACCATTGCCCATTTATTAGAAGCAATAAACGAAGAAGCTCTTGCTTGCGTGCTTGTATTTCCCATCTGTTGACGAATCTTTTTTTGTTCTGGCGTTAATTCTTTGAAAAGATGGCTACTAACAATTCCTTGGCCAGCTATTTGATCACGCCTACGCCACCCTCTGCCGCCGCCGTTAATATATTCTCTTTGCGGCGCTAAATGTCTTCTCCCAAGCCTAGAAACAAGCTGCCCGTCAGCGTTTTTGTAATGGCCAAGAATTTTAACATTCCCTTGGCTTGTCTTAAACCCAACAGCGGTTTTACCTGAAAGAAGATTTGCGCCGCCACCCAACAAAATATCTATCGGATCTAAAAACTCTTGAGCAAAATCTAACGCCCCTGAAAATACGTTAAATAACGGATCTTCTTTGATCGCATTGTATTGATCGTGGTCAAACGGGTCAGTAATCCATAAAGCAGCAGCAACGGACTGGCCAAACGTGCGGCCATGCCCTTCTATCCTTTCCCCAGTTACAGGGTCAAACGATTGACTATTTATTTTATGCGCTTTTGTCCACGTTGAGCCATCAAATATTATCATAGGGTTGCCGCCCCTAAGACCTGCGTGCATGACCATAGCAAACGTTCCAAGTTTGTCATCTATAACGGTTTGCATTACCGTATCCCACGCTTCCATAGCGGGAGTAATAATATCTCTGCCGCCAGTACGAATAAACCCAAACGGTCCATCTTCTGGCAAAGCCCCAACAACAGAACCAATAATACCTTCAGGGCCAAACGCTCCAGAAACCATGCTGCCAAGAACATCTTCCTGCCATGATTCAAACCAAGTACTAGCAGCCCCACCTAAATCGCCAGTGCCTAATTGCACTGTTGCTTTAACAGTGTCTACAGCAAACCCAGCGGTTCCTTCTATCATTTCTAATGCGCCGCCGCCAACGCCTTTTACCATGTCTAGCAACCCCATTATGGGTTCCTATCTTCAAAGTCTTTCATAGGTCCAACAGCAAGCCGCATTTTACGAGCAAGGTTTCTGGTCCTTGGCGTAGCGTAAGGTTGCGAAGCTGCCATCTCAACAAGCGGCAACATAGCCATCATTTGCATACGTTGTTGATCTGTAACTTCCGGTGTTTGAATTTGTTGCGGTTCGCCCATCGCTGTCACAGCTTCGTTAGGCCGTTCAGAAGCTCTACCAAACGGAGAAGCCCCAGCCCGCATTGCAGGCATTTGTGGTTCTTGCATTTCAGGCAACGCAACTACCTCTTGCGAATCTTCTTGCATTTTTGCTTGACCGTACTGTTGTCCTTGCACAGTCTTTGAAGCTTGTTGTCCTTTACCTTTTCTTGGCATCAGAGCGCTCCTAGAAGTTCACGCAACCCAGCAGCCCCACCCTCAGCAGGAGGTGGCGCAACCATGCCTTCCGCTCCAGCGCCGGGTTGGGCTATGCCGGATTGTGCTTCAGGGGATGTCGGTGAAACCATTTCAGCTTGACGTTCTTGCGCTTCACGCTGTACTTTTTCAACAGCTCCAGCAAGTTCCGCCCTATCAGTTTTAACAAGGTCCATTATACGAGCTATATCTGCTGGAGGTATCGCACCTGTCGCTGCTTGCTGTTGCAAACCAGATAACAAACTTTGCTCTAACTGTTCAGCAGTAACAGCGTCACGTTCAGCTTCTACATCTTCAACAAGAGGATCTATTTTCATAAAAGACTCTTTTGACATTGTGCCCATTTGAAGCCTTTGACCGCCAGCAATAACAAGATTGTTGATATCAGCCCCAGCGTGACTGTACGAAACGACATTATCTTCTGTCGTGAAATGTTTATTCGGGACATAATCTACCTTGCCTTTAACTTTGCCCATAGAAACATAAAACGATTTTGCTTTATTACCCGCATACGCTTTCGCTTGCGCTATAGCAATTTTGTTTTCAGCTTCTAACGAACGAGAAAATATGCGTTGCGCTTCTTGGACTGTAAAATCAACAACAGCAGAAAGAACAGCGTCACCACGACGACCTGTACGAATGTTACTAGTAGATTCGCCACCAAACTCCGCAGGGACACCAGCAGTTAAACGTTGCGCTCTTTCTAAACGATCAATCGCAGGGTTGGTCATAAATCCCGGTTGTAATTGCATGTCACGAAGTTCGCCACCTCTAATAACGCCAACTTCTCCGGTTAACCCGTTCGCTGCGTTAACTATAGATGGTTGTTCGCCTGCACGGCCTACAAGCCAAGTATCAGGAAAGATACCTTTCTGCACGGCGATAACTTCTAACGCCATGAGTTTAGCTTGCTGCTGGTACATTCCAAGAATGCCATCGAACTGTCCTTTAGATTCACCTAAAGAAATTCTTTGAGCGACCACGACAGGGCAAACCCCTAAACGGTTAGGTACACGTTCCAACACTGCGATAATAGGTTCATGTGACGTGTTATTTAACGACATCATGCCAACGTTATTAGCAGGGTTACGGACAGCTACCAGAACGTATTCTTCATGGTCAACGTATTCGACAAGTTCAATCGGGTTATCAGTATCTAACGGAGCGTCTTGCACTCCACCTGCAAACCGCAAAGCAGCTTCAGGGTACTGGTTCCTAACCCAACCATACGAACGTTCATAACCAAACACGCAATCAGCCGGATTCATGTCATCAGCTCCACGCAGGTTAGACGGATACGCTGTAAGCGGATCACGCACATGCCACGTTGGACAGTTCTTATCCATATCGAATCGTATTTGCACTATGGTGCTGGCATACCCAATTAAGTGACGCGCTCTCTGTGCCAGTTGCATGTCAATTTTGGAATTTTGCCACCAACCAAATAGTGCTTTACGACGAATAGACGCAAATTTTTGTGCTTGTTTAGATGCCTCATCTTCAGGAGGGCAAACAATGTCCGGCATCACTGACGCTATTCGCATAGCTGTCTGATCTAAACCTTGTGCCAAAAGATTCGCAACAGCCGAAGCTTCAGTCGAATCTATTTCAGGGAGAGGAACAATAACGTCACCGTTGTAATGGTCACGAATATGTCTCATCCGTTCTTTCACCCCAGCATGGTTAGATGATCGGGTGTAGTACAGGTTTACGATTTCTTCAGCGGTTTTCAATGTTTTAGCTTTCTGCCGTTACCCATGAAGGTCGCCATAGTTTGAGAGGTTCAGACATAGGCGAATATAATTTCTCTAGGTTATGTTCTACAAACCATTGTGCCATTACACAGTCGTCAGTTCTAGAACCTGTGCCTTCAGGGTTCCATTTTGTTACTTCATTCACTAAAAGCAAAGAATGAGGTCGAGCGTCAGTACGTTGCTTGCCCGGAAGTCTGATCCGACCTAAACGATACAACGGGGCTAACATTTGCACCCCATACTTAGGGTCGCCTTTGTTTCTGCCGTGCGTGTAATGCGGAACTAGCTCGACTCCTCTTAACGCAGACCACCTTCGGAAATGATCGTACTGCAAAATAAACTTTTGAGCAGCGTTCGCTTCAACTATCCAATGCGTAATCGGATTACCCATTTCGTTACTTATCTGCCACCATTCTTCAGCTATGCCAGTGAACCGTTGCGTGTCATGGTTCCAATCTAAAAACGACGGAGCATCCATTTTACGTCGATACGATTCTAACAAATACCTGTATTCTGATTCAGGACAATACGCCCAGCATTGCAACGCCCAAAAATTAGACGGAGATGGGTCCGCTGAAGCAACAACCATAACATCGCCAGCAAGATACTGCGGTATCTCCCACAAGTCACGGTCATTGTCCCAACACCCTACATAATCAACGCCGTTTTTGCCTTGGCCGCCTGTTATCCAAAGAGGGTCAACTAAAACAGAAGAAGGGTCAGTGTCTTCCTGCTGATACAAAATTTCGTACCTGTCAGGAGTTTGCGCTTTAACATGGCGTATCCTTCTCCACGGCAGTCGGCGTGGGTATAACAAACAGCCTTCGGGGTATGCGATGTCGCTAGCTTTATGTAACTGTTCGCAACGGTCTTCATAATGGGCTTTGAATTTGAGGTGATTGTATTTACGTTCGCCTTCAGCGTCTACTTTATCTTCATTAACTTCATCATAATCTTCATCAATAGGAACAAATTTATCAAGGGCGTAACGGTAAATGTCGTCAGAAGCCATACGCTGACCCTGCAAAACCAGAAGACCTCCCGGTTCTAACCGTGTTTCCGCTACTTCATCCCACCAACGGTACATGTCAGATCGTGACTCAGAGTTACGCATTTTGCGTGGGTCCCAAACGTCATCCCATATAATAAGATCAAAACGGCCACCAAGAAAACCAGAGTCCATGCCAAACGCCGACCATGTAGGTTCTTTCTGCGATAACGCCACATCATCAGGTTGCACAATCGTAAAAGCTTCCGCACGCCATATTTCTTTAGCGTCAGGTTTGAACTGGCCAAAATCTTGCTGCAACGTGCGTTGAGCGTCAACCGCTAAACTTAACTTAATGTCGTTTAATTCGGCACGGGCGACATGCTCACGTTCAAACTCCGCCCTCAAACGCCGTGTATACCATTCAGCGAGACGTTGAGTCGAGGAACCGAGCATACCCCTAATGGCACGGTTACGCACCGTGGCCCATGCCGGAAGCACCTTCGCAAAAAACGTTGATTTACCAGAACCCGGAGGGGCATTAATAACAACGTATTCTTCCTCAGATGTTTCAAACAAACCAAACACTTTTTCCGTAGCTTCTATCTGCCACGGCTGCAAAATAATACCAAAATAGCGTAAAGCAAATTTTTCTATATTGTCCCAACACTCCTGAACTTCAGGAAACAACTCCTCATACGCAGGAATAGTAGAAACACCAATAGTTTCTACCTGTTCTTTAGCTATAACATAGTTACGGGTAGACGATTTACCAGATTCGTTGTCTCTAGCCGAATGATAATCAACCCCAGACGTTTTAGCGGCAGCGTACATGCTATTAGAACGTCGAAGAATCAAATATTCAACCCATTTTTCGACAGGTGTCGCTTTACCAGAAGACATTTATATCTTTATATGAACAACAGACCAACAAAAATCGACATCACCGTCAAAATCTTCTATAAGCTCAGTTATTTCATCACGGTCATCATCATGAGCTATATCATGAATGCTGCAATACGACGGAGAACAAAAACCTTTTTCAACCCCGTACCGGACCCAAGCTTCTGTGTTAATAAAAGCAACATTTCCAGTCACTTCCGGCCCCTGTTTCTGGCACGGTTCTTAGAAGCAGACTCCAACGTGTAACCGCCACCCTTCTTATGCGACACATCCTTACCGCCCTTACCAGCAATACCACGCTTACGACGTTCCTTGTTCAAATCAGCACGATATTTTCTACGTTTCGCTGTCTTATGAAACTTCGTATCATACGCTTTCTTCTTTGCTTTAGCTTTAGGATTTTTCGCATAATACTGGGCGGTTTTTTTAGGGTTTTTGCTTTTTGTAGGAGCCATTTACCACTTCTCTTTATTCGCCCAATACGCAGCCGACATCTTACCCTTAGCAATGTTCTTACCATGACGGGCCTTAAACGACTTACGCCTAGCCTTCTGCTTCGCCGACTCACCCGCTTTAGGCTTACCAGCAGTCTTAACACCCTGCTGCCCAAAACGGATAGTCTTCACCTTATCCCCCTGCTTGGCCACAACAACATGCGACTTCGTTTTATGACTAGGAGTACGCTTAGGCTTATTAAACCCAGAAACACCAGCCCTAGCCAAACGAGGATCTTTCTTAGCAGCCACTACTTTTTACGTTTCATTTTCTTACGGCCAGCAGCCTTAGCAGCCTTAGAAGGCCGACCCCTCTTACTCCCATAAGTACCCTTACCATACGGCATAGTTATCTCCTCATTGACAGCTTTCACAAATCTCAGGATTCTCTAACCCACACTCTAACACTTCATCATCTTCCAAGCTCCACATGCCCTCAAAATCTTCTAAATCCACAAAAACCTCCTGTCATACTGTTGCAAAAAACGGATAGCCTAGGTATCGTAGCAGATACGCAATCTCGGTACTGCGTACAACAAATTCCGGACCGAGCTACGACTAACCCTCGTATGATCGCCCGTCAGAGGGGCTTTAGACTCCTGCACAAACAGGGAAATCAAAGAAAATGTAGCAGGAGCGTAGAGCAAAGGCCAAAGCTACTACAAGGCCAAAGCAGCCTCAATGCTTGGATGGGTTCCCAAGGGCAACCACGCCCCAAAACCCTT
>TARA_R110000851_G_scaffold176346_1_pt1 | contig 10511 bp, 11 predicted proteins | sample TARA_R110000851 | Tara Oceans TARA_R110000851 (sample SAMEA4397627) | marine metagenome | biome: Polar Biome; feature: [DCM] deep chlorophyll maximum layer (ENVO:01000326); material: water (ENVO:00002006), including particulate matter (ENVO:01000060) such as... | depth 17 m | reverse complement strand
CTTCAGTAATGCTTATGACTTCTTTATCTTAACCACTGACTATTAGATCAGGAGTTAATATGGCAAAAGTTCTCATGAAGAATGAGCTGCCTCCCAATAAATGCAGCCAGCGCTTTAACGATTACTGGTTTTTGTCATTAACATAATCTCAGTTCAGCACCTTTTACTTCTGTAAAGCAACTAAGCTTCAAAACGTCGCGGCGTTTGATAAATAACAGTGATTATGTCGACAGAGGTGACGCTCCAACGCTTTTCAATAGACTATCTGCTTGTAGCATCAAACGGGTTTGTGGGCTTCCCCTGTTCGTTATCAGTCAGCCTTATTTGTGAAAGTATTATAACCCCAAGCTATTAATTCGCTCATCACCAGTACTATTTCGTATATATCAGCAGTACCTATTAGCCCTATACAAGCCAGAGATACAGCTCAAGCGTTAATCGCAGATTGGATGATAAAGTCCGCCGTCCTGTTAACCCCTTATATGATTTACGGTACCAACCTCTATTAACTAAAAGTGAACCTCACGCTGATGAAACGACGCTCAACGTGATTAACGAATCGTATCTGTGGGTGAGTTTCTCTGGCGTGGATGAGCCTCGTTATCAAGGTTTAAACAGCCTTGTGCTGTACGACTATTAACAAGGTAGCCTCAAGGACACGTGCGAGAGCGGTTTTCTTGCCACGGAGCAAACCAGATTAGCGTTATTTACCGATTGATTGCTACGCGGCCTTCCAATAGGCAAACAATAGACTTGTGGGGCTATTCACGACCATAAATTCAAAGAAACGTGAAAGTTGCACAGGAAAAACAAAACTCGCAGCGTCAGCAAGGCGGATATGGCACTGAGCATGATAGCCAAGCGGTATTGAAATGCAAATACCTACACTAAGTCAAAAAGACTGATCATTTTTTTAAGTGGCTCATTCAAGTTCTTCAGGAGGCAATTTAAGCACTGGCTCGATACATCAGCTAAGCAAGTGCCAAAAAACGCCCTTGGCCAAGACATATATTACAACCTGCTCTATGGCCAAAGCCTAGCCAGTGACATAGAGAATAGCGGATTTAATAGCGACAACAATCGTTGACAGCGCGTAGTAAAGCAGTTTGTGATTGGCCGTTAATACTGATGGGTTAACCTCAACCATAGTGGTGTAGAGGCGAGTGTTATTTTGTGCAACATAATAGAAATGGCTTCAGGAATGGGTTAACACCGTTCGATTACATTAAACACTGCTTAGGGCCGCTATCCTTGCCTCATAGAGACCTCTACAGTCTATTTATCTGGCTCGTTAATCTAGGTGAGGGTAGTTTTCAAAACGCTTAGTAAGTAGCGATCTTGTGTTCGCTGAGCAGTAGGTTCAGTGCCTGCTCATCATGACGTGCCTTTGATTTTCATCGCCGGCTCAATGAGTTATCGTTAAGTTTCTAGTGTGGATTTATATGCCTTTAACTCTAGACCTTATACTGAGTTAATGATTAAAGTAGTCTGAATCCAGATAGAGGCATTGGTTTACCCGAATAGCATCCAATGCCTGCAGACGGTAAATTAGTTTTGCTGGGTATAAAAAAAGCCTCCGAAGAGGCTTGATTGAATGTTGTGTTTACTTACTTATTTCCCATAGCCTCTTCACTATAGCTAGGCTTTTCATGCTTTTGCCCCATCGCTTCAGCGACTTCAGGCGGCATATAGTTTTCATCGTGCTTGGCGAGGACTTCAGTCGCTTCTAATTTTCCAGACGCTACTAGAATACCTTGGGCAACGATCCCTTGGCCTTCTCTAAATAGGTCTGGAAGTAAATCATCATATGTGACGAACACTGTTCCACCCGCTGAATCATGCACTGCAAATTCAACATGTAAACTTTTTGGATCGCGTTTCATCGACCCTATTGTGACCATGCCACCGACTCGGATCCGTTGTCCTACTTCTGGCATTACACCCGTATCGTTTTTCCCGTGGGTAATTTCATACGGTGTATAGAATAAATTCAAATTTGAATTTAGTGCGTATAACAATAACGAAGCAACAGCTGCAACACCGGCTATTAACGCTACTGCAAGGGTTAATCTCTTTTTACGTCTTGGATTCACGATTATTACCTCTTGTTTCTTTCAGGCGTTGTTCACGCGTTATTTTTTTAGCTATTTCAATTAGGACGGTGCGTTTTTTTCGCACGCTGAGGATGATCAAGGTTCCTAAAGAGCCGATTGTTACACCGTAAGACAACCATACATAAAATCCATAGCCACCCATATTAATGAAATCTTTCAATGAATCAAATTGCATTATTTTGCCTCCTCTGCAGTTGCTAAATCTCTTACCCAAGGGCGCATGCCATTTCGAGCGAGGATTTCGGTTCTATAACGGACTAAGGTAATTGCACCTATCATTACTCCAAAACCAACTATATTGATCAATAGTGGGTATAGCATATCTGTCGACATGGTTGATTTTTCGGTTATTTTAATTGTAGACGGTTGATGTAAGCTGCTCCACCAGTCGACAGAGTATTTAATAATCGGAATGTTAATCACACCTACAATTGCCAAAATACCAGAGGCTCTAGCCGCGAGCACCTTATCTTCAAATGAAGCATACAGCGAAATAATGCCTAAGTATAAAAAGAGTAAGACTAATTCAGAGGTCAGACGCGCATCCCATACCCACCAAGCGCCCCACATTGGTTTGCCCCATGCGGCTCCGGTAAGTAATGCTATGAATGTGATAACGGCACCAATAGGTGCTATTGCTGCCGCGGCCCAATCGGCAGATTTAATTTGCCATACTAAACCTATAAAGGAAGCGGTTGCCATTGCCAAATAAGCGCTCATTGACATCGATGCGGCAGGCACATGGATGAAAATAATGCGATAACTATCGCCTTGTTGGTAATCTGTTGGTGCAAACAATAATCCCCAAATGCTCCCAGTTCCAATAAGTAAAATCGCGAATGTGGTAAACCACGGCAGTAGTGTGCCTGACAATTTATATGCTCGTTCAGGATCAGCGAAGGTATGAAGCCATTTCCACATTAGTTTGTACTCACACGTAAAGAGGCACCAATTGCAAAAGGAGCCAAGATTAAAGAACCGACCAACATAGCGGCTAGTATCGCCAGTTGGCCATCATAAGTAAGGTTGAGTCCTGCAGCATCAATTGCGCTAGTGGCAAAGATAAGTACAGGAATATATAAAGGTAGAATGAGTAAGCTCAGTAACACGCCTCCTTTTCGAAGCCCAACGGTTAGTGCAACACCTATCGCACCTAGTAAAGATAACACCGGGGTTCCTAGCGCTAACGTCGCCATTAATGCACCGTAACTATTACTCTCTAAATGCAATAGAACGGCTAACAAAGGGGCAACTAAGATTAATGGCACACCTGTTAGTATCCAATGAGCCAGTACTTTTGATAATACTAATAATGGTAATGGCTGTGGACTCAACAACATCTGCTCAAGGCTACCATCGTTGTAATCGGCTTTAAATAATCGCTCTAATGACAACATAGAGGCGAGTAAGGCCGCGACCCATATAATGCCAGGTGCTACTCTTGTTAGGACCTGAGGTTCAGGCCCAATTCCTAGAGGAAAAAGAGTGACCACTAATATAAAAAATAATAGTGGGTTAAAAATATCACCGCGATGTCGGATAGCAATTCTTAAATCTCGTTGCAAAAACGTCATGAATGATGCGGTGTAACTAATTCCTCGTTTCATCCCAATACCTTATATAAAGCGATAGTCGAGCGTGACTTTGCGTAACATGTCATCACGAATAATGCTCATATCTTGGTGGGTGGTTAATATGACACATCCTCCCGATTTAGCATGTTGTATGAAAAGTTGTTCCAATTCTTCAACGCCTTTTTTATCAATTGCTGTAAAAGGTTCATCGAGGATCCAGATTTTACAGTTGCTATGCTGTAAACGTGCTAAAGCGGTTCGACGGTGTTGTCCTGCAGATAAATGACCTGCCAGAGCTTCTTCAAAACCGGTTAAATTGACCTTCGCCAAAATAACGTTAGTGTCGAAATCATCATAGCCACTGATTCTTAAATTGAAGTTAAGATTTTCTTCTGCAGTGAGCTCACTTTTCACACCCGCCAAATGCCCAAGATATAACAAGTCGAGATTAAACTCGTCTCTACATCGATTAATGTCTTCACCTAAATATTCAACCTCACCAGCATACGGGCGAGATAAGCCTGCAATAATACGTAGTAGGCTAGTTTTACCAGCACCATTTGGGCCTTCAACTTGGACAATATCACCCGCATTGATGTTAAAACTAAGTTCATCAAATAAAATGCGTTCTTCGCGAATACAGGTCAATTCGTTGGCACTTAATAGTACTTTTGGTTGGTTTGATATAGTCACTTATCCCTCTTGTTTTGCTTGAGGATGAATTCGAAAAGATATTAACACAAACACTTTTACCGGTTTAGCTTTGTCACCGATTAAGTGCTAGCAATTTGATATGGTTCCAAAAAATAATATATAGTTTGAACTTTTTTAATGATTGCTAATATATTACCTTAACTGCACTGATTGTCTTGATTTAGGGACTAAGCTGAGATTGTTATCACAAAAAGATGAGTTTTTTTGCTATTTGTAGTAATCTTATCTTGCCAAAATGAGTCTGCCTTCTAAATCAAAGGGCAGCGTTAAGCTTTATATATTTGCAATTAGGAACGATGAACATGAAAAAATTGTTAGCAATGACTGCAGTAGCTGCATTAACTTTGTCTGCAAATGTATTTGCTCAAGAAGGTGAAGCTATTTATAATAAAGCGTGTCAAGTCTGTCACAGCATGGGCGTGGCTGGTGCGCCTAAAGCTCATGATACTGCGGCATGGGAACCACGCCTAGCGAAAGGTTTAGATGCCTTAGTGGGTTCGGTTAAGTCAGGTTTAAACGCTATGCCACCAGGTGGTATGTGTACTGACTGTACCGATGACGATTACAAAAAAGCAATTGAGTTTATGTCTAAGTAGCTTTCGACTAGATCAAAAAACCGGCTAATAGCCGGTTTTTTTATGGGTCAATCTTAGTAATGTTAGCGTATAACATCACTAAGACTAAACAGGGTTACTGTACTAAGGTATCCAGTGTTAGTGCAGCATTACCACCCACTTTTATTGCTTTAATTGTGCCCTTTAAGTCACCCGACTGTGGCTTAACACTGCCATTCTTTGACAATACCGCAATGATTTCGACTTCTTGTACTGAACTGAGTGTGACATCGCCACCCATAGAAGTACTGTCATCTAGTGTAATTGTTGTGGGTAAACTGCTTGCGCTGATTTTAGTTGCGGCTAGCGGTACTTTAAGGCCTTGGGTTGCTCGTGCGAAAATAAACACAGTATCTGTATCAGCCACTTTATCAGCTAGTTCTGGCGAAATGGATATTTCAATCGCCACCGTTTTGGCGTTGCTAGTGATATCTGATTTGTGATTGGCATCACTAGGCATTGAGTCTGGGTTTTCACCAAGGCGCATGTTAGCAGACTCAATCGCATTCATTAATGCTGTTCTATCAACATCATTACGATCACTGTCTAAGATCATTTGCCACGAATTGATGGCTTTATTGTAGTTTGCGGTAAAGAAAGCATCCATACCAACGAGAAGCAGCGTGGAGGGATCTTGTGGATCTAACGCTAAAGATTGATCAATTATCGCTTGAATTGCCGGTGACATTTGTTGATTAGCTTTGTAGTATAGCGCTGTCGCTTTAGGGCCAAGGAGTTCAGCTTGCGTGCCCACTAACTCCATCACTTTATCAAATGCAGCAACGGCTTTATCATATTGATTGGCAGAGATATAAGCATGCCCAAGGCTAAACCAAGCTTGACTGTCGTCTGGCTGAGCTTGCACTTTTGCTTCCATTATCTGTACCCGTTGCGACATAATTTGCGCCGGATCCATACCCTGATGAGGATTGCTGGCTTGCGAAGGAGGGTTGGCTAATTCGTTGTAAGCACCAAGTTGTTGATAAAAGTAACCTGAAACAGCCAACAAACAAATGGTCATAAAAGCAGGCCACAAAGCAGTTTTTGATTTAATTTCGACATCAAGGGAGTCGTCACCCTTTTGTTTCATATCCTGAAGTAGATTTATCTCTAGTTCTTTCTTTAATGCTTCGAATTCGACTTGATCTAAAAGATCGTCTTTCAATTCTTTTTCAAGAATCGCTAAACGTTCAGCAAAAAGTTCAAGGTTAGTTTGTCTACGAACACCAGATTCTTCAGCTTGTAACAGCTTTTTCTGGCGAAAATGTGGAACCCAAATCATGATTAGGCCGATGAGTACGACAAGCGCAATAAATATCCAAAATGTGGTCATTGTTTCAATATTCACTTTTAGGTTAACAGAGAAAGCGGCAATTACCGCAGTGCTTGGAATCTTGATTATACGTAAAGATTATTAATTGAATAGTAATATAAGGAAGATATGAATCCAAATCCTGATAGTTGCGTACTGGTTCACAGATTGAATTGTTTGGCTAACTCATGGTGAAACTTTGTTAAGGTAATCCTGTCAGACTGGTTGTGGAAACTTTTCTATTTATCTCAATCGATGTTCATAATGAGACTAGTGACCCAATTTTGCACGAAAATGGCAGACAGAAGTCATCGCAAGTTCTAAAATGCGTTAAAATTCGTTTAAGCTAATGTGCGTATATTAGTTCATCGCATTAATTGGTACTGTAGTGATTTGTTTGTTTCAGATCCGCTTATTTTTTTAGACTAAGGAATACCCATGATTCCAGAAATTGGACATTTCTCGCTCATTCTCGGTTTGGCTTTTGCCATACTGTTAGCTAGCGTGCCGTTATATGGTTCCGCATGTAAAGACCAGTATCTCGTTCGTTATGCTTGGCCATTGACATACGGAATGTTTTTTTTCATCACTCTATCGGTCGTTATCCTAGGGTACAGTTTTGCGGTTGATGATTTTTCGGTGGCTTATGTCGCACATCATTCCAACTCACAATTACCTATTTTCTTTAAGATTGCGGCAGTTTGGGGTGGTCATGAAGGATCACTATTATTCTGGGTCTTTGCATTATCTGTATGGTCTACCTCTGTGGCACTATTCAGTAAAGGGTTAGAAGAAGTCTTTACCGCCAGAGTATTGTCAGTCTTAGCGATGATTGTTGTTGGTTTCACCTTATTCATGGTACTGACATCAAGTCCATTTGAACGGTTATTTCCTATTCCTTTAGAAGGGCGAGACTTAAATCCGATGCTGCAAGATGTTGGATTAATCTTCCATCCACCTATGCTGTATTTGGGTTACGTGGGTTTCTCAGTATGTTTTGCTTTTGCCATTGCAGCACTTATGAGTGGCAGACTTGACTCTGCATGGGCTCGTTGGAGTCGTCCTTGGACTTTAGCGGCTTGGATATTTTTAACCGGTGGGATCTCATTAGGTTCTTGGTGGGCTTATTACGAATTAGGTTGGGGCGGCTGGTGGTTTTGGGACCCGGTTGAAAATGCTTCATTTATGCCTTGGTTAGTGGGTACTGCGTTAGTGCACTCATTAATCGTGACAGAAAAACGTGGTGCATTCCGTAACTGGACTGTATTGCTAGCTATCTTTGCGTTCTCATTAAGTTTACTCGGCACATTTATTGTTCGTTCGGGCGTATTAACGTCAGTACATTCTTTTGCAGCAGATCCAAGTCGTGGTTTGTTCATCTTGCTGTTGTTAGGCCTTGCCGTCGGCGGTTCGTTAACTCTGTTTGCTTTCCGAGCCAGTGAAATGAGCAGTCCAGCACGATTTGAGCTTAAATCGAAAGAAACCATGCTGCTAATCTGTAACGTATTACTTACTGTTGCAGCGGGTACTGTTCTACTGGGTACACTATATCCTTTACTGATTGATGCATTAGGTATGGGCAAAATTTCAGTGGGCCCTCCGTATTTCAATGCTGTGTTTGTACCTATCGTACTAGTGCTATTTTGTTTTATGGGTATAGGTCCAATTATTCGTTGGAAGAAATCTAAAGCCGGTGAAATCAAAAGACAGTTACTTGTTCCAGCTATTATCGCGTTAGTTGTGGGTGTTGCAGCTCCATTTGTTGCTGGCGGTGAATTTAATGCTTGGGTAATGTGTGGTGTGGGTGCTACCGCGTGGATCATGCTAGCCACTCTTCGCGCTGCTTATAATATGGTAAGCAATAAAGAAGGCGGTATCAGTCTCAATCAAATAGGTCGTAGCCAGTTAGGGATGCTCTTTGCCCACTTTGGTATTGCGGTGTCAGTAATGGGGGCAACAATTGTCTCTAATTACTCGATTGAAAAAAGTGTTCGCATGGGACCAGGTATTAGCCAAGAGCTGGCAGGTTATACATTCAAGTACTTAGAAACTAAAAATGTTGTCGGCCCTAATTATACTGCCAAACAAGGTCAGATTGAGATTTATAAAGATGATGAATTTGTCTCTTTGTTAAAGCCTGATCGTCGTCAATACACTGTTCGTACTATGGATATGACTGAAGCAGGTATTGATTGGGGATTATTCCGCGACTTATATGTCACTATGGGCGACCCCATTAGTTTAACTGAGTTTGCTGTACGTCTTAATTATAAACCCTTTGTACGTTGGATATGGTTTGGCTCAATCTTTATGATGATTGGTGGCTTCCTTGCTGCATCAGATAAGCGTTATCGTGTGAAGCAAGTTGCTTCAGAAGATGTAGTAAAAGCAAAATTAGCGACAGTGTAATTAACTCGGAGACACTATGAAGAAGTTTGTACTGTTTATACCCTTAGTCATATTCTTGGGTATGGGCGCGTTTTTATACAAAGGATTATTTCTCAATCCTAAAGTGCTCGATTCAGCATTAGAAGGAAAGCCTGTTCCGGCTTTCCAACTTGAGCGCTTAGAAGTGCCTAGTGAAGTCTTAACTGAGAAAGATCTTCCTGCAAAAGTGTCGATGTTAAACTTTTGGGCGACTTGGTGTCCCGCATGTAAATATGAGCATCCTTACTTGATGATGTTATCTAAACGTAATTTGTTACCTATATATGGTATCAACTATCGTGACGAGCGAGCATTAGCAATTAAAGAGTTAACCACTCTAGGTGACCCTTACACAGCCAATATCTTTGATAAAGATGGTCGCCTAGGGCTCGACCTTGGGGTTTATGGCGCACCAGAAACATTTATTGTCGATCATAACGGTATTATTCGTTATCGTTATGCAGGACCGATAGATCAAACGGTATGGACACAAACCTTGTATCCGATGATCCAGCAATTACAAGCTGAAGCTAAAGTTGATGGAGCATCGTAATGAAATTCGTATTTAAAATAATGATGGCTTGTACGAGTTTGCTTTTTACTTTGACGGTAATGGCTACACCAGTCGATACCTATGAGTTCAAGTCAGCAGAAAATCAACAAAGGGCATTGTCACTCGCGCATCAATTGCGTTGTCCACAATGTCAGAATCAAAATTTAGTCGATTCAAACTCACCTGTTGCACAAGATTTGCGCTTAGAAGTGTATCAGATGGTTGATAGTGGTAAATCTGAAGTTGAAATTATCGACTTTATGACTAGTCGCTATGGTGATTTTGTTTTGTACAATCCTAAGCTAGACTCAAAAACATATATTCTATGGCTTGGTCCATTTGGGTTACTTATTTTGGGTCTCTTTATTGGCTTTATCTTTGTGCGCAAGCAACGGATTCAAGCCACAGAATCCACAACCTTGTCGACAGAGCAACAAGCCGAGTTAGATGCAATATTAAATCCTAATAAGACAACCAAGTAACCAATCGGAGTATTAACCTTGAAACAGTGGTTTGCGTATATCTTCACGAGCTTCTTTATATTGGGTATTGCAAGTATGGCTAATGCATACCCCGGCATGCAAGCTGCGGCTAAGCAAACCACTGAGTCAACACTTGATCGGATTAATATCCTACCGCAACCATTCCCTATTGCTTTAGTTGACTTCACCAACCCCGTTGGTCAGCCAATTAATTTTGAACACTATAAGGGAAAAGTGGTTGTGGTTAACGTTTGGGCTACTTGGTGTCCACCTTGTGTCAGAGAGCTCCCTGCGCTTAATCGATTAGATAAAAGCTTAGATGCAGAACATTTTGCACTAATACCTATTTCTATTGATGCCGAAGCAGTTAATGTCGTACAGCCATTTTTGGAATCTCTTGAATTATCCACATTCAACTCATATTTTGATCCGCAACAACAGTTACGAGATGTATTCCCACTCGATACAATACCGGCGACATTTATCTTAAATGAACAAGGTGAGCTGGTGGCCTATGTTCGCTCGTTTGTCGATTGGGATGATAAGAATGTGATTAGTTTCCTTAACCAATTCCGCAACAGCACAGTAAAAGTACAATAAACATTCAAGAAAGCTCAAAAAATATCTTAAAGGATCGCTTTTGGTGAAAAGATCGCCAAGCGATCCTTTTTTCTTAAAAAAGGGCTTGCGCTAAATCTTGTATTGCCTATAATGCGCATCC
>TARA_R110000851_G_scaffold115406_2_pt1 | contig 10520 bp, 6 predicted proteins | sample TARA_R110000851 | Tara Oceans TARA_R110000851 (sample SAMEA4397627) | marine metagenome | biome: Polar Biome; feature: [DCM] deep chlorophyll maximum layer (ENVO:01000326); material: water (ENVO:00002006), including particulate matter (ENVO:01000060) such as... | depth 17 m | reverse complement strand
CGTACCTGCCGATGCCGTGCAAACGGTGGAAGGGCAATCCGTCGTATTCGTGGTTGAGGACAGCGGCTTTCGCGCCACGCCGGTGCTCGTCGGTCGGCGTGCGGGTGGGTTCATTGAAATCCTCAATGGCCTGTCCGGTGATGAACGCATTGCTGGCACCAATGCCTTTCTGTTGAAAGCCGAACTCGCCAAGGGCGAGGCCGAGCACGGTCACTGAGGCGAAGCCCATGTTCAAAATGATTATTGAGAAATCAGTTCAGTTTCGCTGGGCTGTGGTGTTCGCCGCGACGCTCGTCATGGCCTACGGGTTGTTTCAGCTCAGCAGGCTTCCCATCGATGCCGTTCCGGACATTACCAATCGTCAGGTGCAGATCAATACCGTCGCACCTGCGCTGGCGCCCGCGCAAATCGAGCGCCAGGTGACCTATCCGCTCGAAACCGCACTCGCCGGGATACCGGGGTTGACCAGCACGCGCTCCATATCGCGCAATGGGTTTTCACAGGTCACCGCCATCTTCACTGACCAGACCGACATTTACTTCGCGCGTCAGCAAGTGGGCGAGCGCATGCGTGAGGTAGAGGAAGATCTGCCGGAAGGGGTGACACCGATGATGTCACCTGTCACTACGGGACTCGGCGAAGTCCTGATGTGGACGGTGGATTTCACCCCATTCGACCCGGATAAAACCGCTTCCCCCGGCGAGCCGGGCTGGCAGGCCAACGAAATCTATCTGACGCCGGAAGGCGAGCGGCTCACGACGGCCGAAGAGCGCGCCACCTACCTCAGAACGGTCCAGGACTGGATCATCGCGCCGCTGATGCGCTCAGCACCAGGGCTTGCCGGCGTCGATACGATCGGAGGTTACGTCAAGGAGTACGCGGTCAGGCCCAACGCCGAGCAACTGGCGGCCTATGGGCTTGGGCTTGGCGATCTCGTGCTCGCACTTGAACGCTCCAACATTCAGGCAGGCGCAGGTTTCATTCAACGTGCGGGTGAAGGTTTGATCGTCCGTGCCGATGCGCTCGCGCTAACCGTCGACGATCTGGCGCAGGCGCCGATCACCCGGCGCGACGGCCTCGTCATCCGCGTCGCCGATGTGGCGAGCGTAGGTTTGGGCCGCGCACCGCGCTTGGGCGCGGCGACGCGCAATGGTCACGAAGCGGTACTCGGCACAGCCTTGATGATCGCCGGCGGCAACAGCCGCACGGTCGCACAGGCAGCAGCGGAGCGCCTTGTCGAAGTCAACCGCTCGCTGCCGCCAGACATTGTCGCCGAGCCTGTACTGAACCGCAGCGAACTGGTCAATGCAACGATCAAGACGGTGGCGAAGAATTTGACCGAAGGCGCATTGCTGGTCATCGCCGTGCTGTTCTTGCTGCTGGGCAACCTACGTGCGGCCGCCATCACCGCACTGATCATCCCATTGTCCTTTCTGTTCGCGGTCATCGGCATGAACCGCTTCGGGATCAGCGGCAACCTGATGAGTCTTGGCGCACTCGATTTCGGCATTCTTGTCGATGGTGCCGTGATCGTGATCGAAGCAACCTTGCTCATGCTCGGTCAGAGACGTGCCGAACTGGGTCGCGTCCTGTCGCCGGTCGAGCGGTTGAACGTGGCCGCTCAGGCTGCGCGCAAGATGGTTCGCCCAGCCGCATTCGGTCAGGTCATCATCCTGCTGGTATTTGCCCCCATCCTCACCCTGGAGGGCGTGGAAGGTAAGACCTTCCAGCCCATGGCGGCAACGCTCATGCTGGCGCTGGTCGGCGCATTCATTTTTTCGTTCACCTTCGTACCGGCAATGGCCGCCCTGTTCGTGCGTGAGCCCAAAATGCAGGGTGACGAGCATGGCCGTTCGGATGATGGCGAGCACGAAACCCGTCTTATCCGCTTCGTGCGTGCCAAGGTTGAACCGGTCATTCGCCGAGTGGTGATGCGGCCGCGAGCGGTATTCGCCGGTGCTGTTCTCATGCTGGCGATCGGATTGACGGCTTTCGTTTCATTGGGACGAGAGTTCATGCCGACGCTCGATGAAGGCAACCTGGCCATGCAGGCGCTGCGGGTGCCTTCGACTTCCCTGGAGCAATCGCTGTCGATGCAGCTTGCCTTGGAGAGGGCTTTGGCGAATGAGCCGGAAGTCAAAACCATCTTCTCGCGCACGGGCACCGCCGAAGCGGCCATCGACCCGATGCCCACCAACATTTCGGACAGTGTCATCGTGCTCCATCCCCGCGCCGAGTGGCCGGATGGATCACTGGACAAGGAAGCACTGATCCAGCGCTTCGAATCGCTGGTGAGTGATCAGATCGGTAACGCATTCGAATTCAGTCAACCCATCGAACTGCGTTTCAACGAACTGATTTCAGGCGTGAGGACCGACCTGGCTGTCATGGTTTTTGGTGACGACTTCGACATCCTGCAGAGAACGGCGGATCAGATCGCGCTCAAGCTACGCGGCATCCCGGGGGCTGCGGACGTGCGTGTGGAGCAGGTCTCTGGACTGCCTACGCTCACGGTCCAGATCGATCACGCGGCCGCAGCCCAGTATGGATTGAGCGCCGCCGATGTCAGTGAGGCCGTGGCCACCGGTATCGGTGGAACATCCGCTGGCAAGATCTTCGAGGGCGACCGCCGCTTCGACGTCGTGATTCGGCTGGAAGAAGTCGCCCGAAATGATCCTGCGCAACTGGCGGCCCTGCCCATCGTTGCAGCTGATGGCACCGTGGTGCCTTTGTCGTCGGTGGCGCGTATCGACGTACGCGAAGGGCCCAACCAGATCAGTCGCAACAATGGCAGTCGCCGCATCGTGGTGCAGTCCAATGTACGCGGTCGGGATCTGGGTGGGTTCGTGCAGGAGGCTCAGACCGCCGTGGCAGATGTGCCGCTTCCCGCAGGTGTCTATCTGACCTGGGGCGGCCAGTTCGAGAATCTGCAGCGTGCCGAGGCGCGCTTGATGATGGTGGTTCCGGTCGTGTTTCTGCTGATCGGAAGTCTGCTGTACATGGCGTTGGGCACCATCCGTGAAGCCGCGCTTGTCTTTGTCTGCGTGCCCTTGGCTTTGGTGGGTGGCGCATTGGCACTGCTGCTGCGTGGTATGCCGTTCTCCGTATCGGCAGCCGTGGGCTTCATCGCGGTTTCGGGTGTGGCCACGCTCAATGGCTTGGTGCTGATGCAGGCGATTCGTGAGCGTCTGACGGCTGGTGACCTGCCTCTGGAGGCCGCTGCCGCTGGCGCGTCGAGCCGCCTTCGCGCCGTGCTGACGACGGCACTGGTGGCCATCGTCGGCTTCATCCCCATGGCGATAGCGACAGGGTCCGGGGCCGAAGTACAGAAGCCGCTCGCCACCGTCGTTATCGGGGGATTGATCACCGCCACCGTGTTGACCTTGATGGTGCTGCCCACCTTCGCTGCTCGTGCGGTGAAGCCGGAAGAAACGGGGAGCGGCAGAGCATGACGAGCAAACTACATCCGGTTTCTTATCCCGCTCAAACATCAAGATGTCGAGAAGGCTGGCAACGACTCTGGTCCAGATTTCCTCATTTTCTGGTGGCGGGCGGAATTTCCACAGCCGTGCATTGGAGCGCGATGTCGGGCCTGATGGCCTGGGATATCCCCGCCTTATGGGCAAGTTCCGTGGGCGCTGCGGCCGGAGCGTTAACGAACTACTGGCTGCAGAAAGGCTATGTGTTTCGTTGCGTCAAGTCGCATGAACGTGTCGTGCTCCTCTATTTGGCATCCGTGGTCGGTTCTTGGGTCGCTAACCTGATACTGCTCGGGATTTTGTATCAATGGGCCGGAGTAAACATCGCCTACGCTCAGCTGATGACGACCTCGCTGGTTTGCCTGATGAACTTTCAGGTTCAGAGGAGGGTTTTCTCGTGAACCTTTCTCGTCTTCCATCGAACGGCCCCGTCCTATCCGTTGTCATTCCGGTCTTCAATGAGAAGCCCGTTCTTCCCCGCTTGTACGAGCGACTGCATAAGGCCCTCGACTCACTGGATTTTCAGTACGAGATCGTCTTTGTCGATGATGGCAGTACTGACGACAGCCATAGGTACCTTGCCGGGTTGGCCTACACCTATCCGTGGGTTCGTTTGGTAAAGCTCAGTCGGAATTTTGGCAAGGAGGCCGCGACAACAGCCGGCCTGGACCATGCGCAAGGGCGCGCCGTGATCATCATGGACGCCGACCTTCAAGATCCACCTGAACTCATTCCGCTCATGGTTGAGGCTTGGCGCAGCGGGATGGATATCGTCCTGATGCGGCGTCGTTCCAGGAATGGGGAAGGTGCCCTGAAACGCTTCTGTGCCTACATGTTCTATCGACTGCTATGTCGATTGAGCGACGTGACCATTCCCAAGGATGTTGGCGATTTCAGGCTGATGAGTCGTCGCGCCATTGATGCCCTGGGGCGCCTGCGCGAAAGAAATCGCTACATGAAAGGACTATTCGCCTGGATTGGCTTGCCGACGAAGGTCATATCGTTCGACCGAGAACCCCGCGCCGCCGGCGATAGCAAATGGAACTTCATTGGACTCATGCGTCTGGCAATGGAGGGGCTGACGTCTTTTTCAGTGTCTCCACTTCGCTGCGTGACCTTTCTGGGCCTGCTGACCGCTTTGGGTAGCGCCATGTACGGTGCTCTGATCGTAGCCAAAACGTTGGTTCTCGGGTCGGACGTGTCCGGGTATCCCTCGCTCATGGTGGTGATGACGTTTATCGGTGGCATCCAGCTGCTTTCGATCGGCTTGGTTGGCGAGTACGTAGGGCGCATCTATCTGGAATCCAAACAGCGTCCCATTTATTTGGTCGAGGAGGTCTGTGAGTTACCACGGGAAGAAGTCAGGCTGGCGAGGAGCGAGGAACGATGATCCGTTCATGGTGCGCCCGCCCTTATATATGGCTGTTCCTCCTGCTGTTGCCGCAAATTTTCGGCATGATTTTGATTCCGTTCTCCGGAACGTCTGAGCCACGCTATGCTGAAATTGCTCGCCTAATGGCAGAAGGTGGTGACTGGATAACGCCCTGGTTCGAACCTGGTGTGCCCTTCTGGGGAAAGCCACCATTCTCCTTCTGGGTGCAAGCTCTTTCAATTCGTCTCTTTGGTCTGAATGAGTGGGCTGTGCGCCTCCCTTCCTGGTTGGGCTTTCTCGCCATTCTGGCTGCCATCCATGCACTGGCTCGTCAGTATTCCGGGCTGCGAACGGCGCGCTGGGCGGTGGTTGTCTATGCGTCCTGCGCTTTGCCGTACATCGCCGGTGTTGCTGTTCTGACAGATCCCTTTCTGACCTTGGGCACCACACTGTGCATGGCCGGTCTCGTGCTGGGACAGTGGTATTGGCGAGCCTTGGGATTTGCAGGCTTGGCAATCGGCCTTCTCTCCAAGGGGCCATTGGCCGGCGTGCTTGTGGCGGGATCAGTCGCTACAGGCTGGCTTATTTGCCGGCAAACCCAGTGGCCTCGCATGTCCGGGCGTGTTTGGATCTGGGGGGTAGCCGTTGTTATAGCGCTGGTCCTCCCTTGGTACGTCTTGGCTGAGCAGAAAACGCCAGGCTTCCTGAACTATTTCCTGCTCGGCGAGCATGTCCTGCGTTACCTCGATCCAGGCTGGCAGGGGGATCTCTACGGTACGGCCCACGTCGAGCCCTATGGCAGCATCTGGGGATTCTGGCTCATGGCAACCTTCCCATGGGGGATTCTGGCGCTCGCAGTGCTGTTATTTGCAGTAGGCCGCCGTTCTGGTCGTCAATCATTGAGAAAAGCCTTGGCCGACCCTTTAACAGCGTACCTTCTTGGATGGTCTATTTTTACATTACTACTCTTCACTTTTGCCGGAAATTTGCTCGCAACCTATACGCTTCCTGCTATTCCAGCATTCTCAATTTTAATGGGGAGGACGTTAGCCACCTGGCAAGAGTCACCGATGAAGCTGTGGTTAGCAGGGCCGCCGCGATATGTGGCTTTGACGGTGGCTTCAATAGTACCAGCGGTGACGCTTATAACTTCACTGACTACCTCGCTTCAGCCGAGTCTGATCAATACAGAAAGAGAGCTAGTGCGATATGTGCGCGGCGCTTCCCGCGAGAATGTCAATCTTTGGTATATCAATACCAGGCCGTTCTCCGCTCGCTATTACTCAAGAGGAGCGGCAGAACTGGTTCCGGTCGAACAAGTGAGCACCCGTCTAGAGCGCATGGAAGGTGATGTCTATATCGCCGTGCGAAAACGGCAGTTTGATCAAATACAGCATCAACTACCACCCTCCAGTCTGAAAACCAATATAGAGAGTAAGAAATATGTGCTTCTGATATTTCCTGGAAATAGCAGAGAAACGCGATCGAGAGAAAAGCCATGACTGAAAAGCTACAGATCGACCTTCCGGTACTACTGCCGGATATTGGGCACGATGCTGACGCCTGTGTGGAGCGTCTTCTCGTTGAACTGAGAGCGCAACAAGGGATAGAAGAGGTTCATATCCGCAGCGGCGTCAACAATCAGGCGCATGAGGTATGCATTCACTATGCCTCCGAAGCGCCATCGCTCGCGCGCATCCGCGAACTCGTCGAAGCTGCCGGTGCGCGTATTACCCAGCGGTACGGTCATCTGATCTGGCAGGTCAAGGGCGTCACACACCAACGACTTGCACGTACCTTGACCAAACGACTGCTCTCCATGCCTGGCGTGCTTGAAGCAGAGGTCAGTATTGGTGGCGTGGTACGGGTGGAATTAGATAGGGAGAAAATCTCAGAGGATGACATTCGTGATGCGCTCGCGGAAGTTGGTGTCAACCGAAAGCCCGAAGACCCCCCAGCTGGGCGTGATAGCGATCAGCTCAAAGATGGCGACGGTGATGCGCACCGTCACGCCGGTGTGTTTGGCGAAAACAGTGAATTGATATTCTCCCTGCTGTGCGGAGGACTTCTTGCCACCGGATTCGCGTTGGATAAGTGGGCGCCCGTCGCAGATTGGCTCGCCATCGCCAACTATCTCGGTGCCTACCTCTTTGGTGGTTTCTATACCGTCAAAGAAGCAGTTCAGAACCTGAGGCTCAAACGCTTCGAGATCGACACGTTGATGCTGGTCGCCGCCGCCGGTGCGGCGGCGCTCGGTGCTTGGGCCGAAGGCGCCTTGCTGCTGTTCCTGTTCAGCCTGGGCCATTCGCTGGAGCACTACGCCATGGGCCGGGCCAAGCGGGCGATTGAAGCCCTGGCCGAACTCGCGCCGGAGACCGCCCGTGTCCGCCGCGACGGCGAGGTCAGGGAAATAGGCGTGCAGGAACTGGTTCTGGGTGACTTGGTGCTCGTGCGGCCCAACGAACGTTTGCCAGCCGACGGTTTCGTGGTGTCCGGCGAAACCAGCATCAACCAGGCCCCGGTCACTGGAGAAAGCGTGCCCGTCGATAAACGCCCGGTTCCCGACCCGGCGCAGGCCAATATCCGGCCTGATCTTTTGGACGCGGTGCATCGCGTGTTTGCCGGCACCATTAACGGTGCCGGCGCGATAGACATCGCCGTGACCAAACTTGCCTCGGAAAGCGCGCTGGCCCGCGTGGTCAAAATGGTCAGCGAAGCCGAGACGCGGCAATCTCCCACGCAGCGACTCACTGACCGCTTCGAACGCGTCTTCGTGCCGGCCGTACTGGCTACATCCTTCCTGCTCTTGTTCGCCTGGGTCGTAGTAGACGAGCCGTTCCGGGACAGTTTCTACCGCGCCATGGCCATACTGGTAGCGGCCAGCCCGTGTGCGCTCGCCATAGCAACGCCGAGCGCCATCTTGTCTGGCGTCGCGCGCGCTGCTCGTGGCGGTGTACTGATAAAAGGTGGAGCCCCGCTTGAGAAGCTCGGTTCGCTTGATGCCCTGGCCTTCGACAAGACCGGCACCTTGACCGAAGGACGGCCGCGCATCACCGACGTTCTGCCAGCGCCAGGCGTTGACGAAACCGAACTGCTGGCCACGGCGGTCGCTGTCGAGGCGTTAAGCGATCATCCCTTGGCGCGGGCCATCGCACAGGATGGTGCGGAACGCCTTGGCGGAGCGGCGCTTCCCGTCGCATCCGGACTCCGCAGCCTGACCGGCAAAGGGGTGGTTGCCCAAGTGGAGGGAGAGAGCGTTGAAATTGGTAAGGCGGAAATGTTCGGCAGCGACGGGCTGCCCGCCTTGACTGAGCCGGTTGCCGATGCGGTCGAGCGGCTTCGCACGGAGGGACGGACCACCATGGCGGTCCGCCGCGCCGGCCGCGATCTTGGCGTCATCGGTCTGATGGACACCCCGCGCGCAACGGCGCGGCCCGCGCTCGAACGACTGCGCGCCATCGGCATTAACCGCATGATCATGATCTCCGGCGACAACCAGCGCGTCGCCGATGCGGTCGCCAAGCACGTGGGCCTGGACGAGGCATGGGGCGATCTAATGCCCGAGGACAAGGTTGAGGCCATCAAAAAACTGCGCGACACCACCGAAGTCGCGATGGTGGGGGACGGTGTGAATGATGCGCCCGCCATGGCCCATGCGACAGTCGGCATCGCCATGGGGGCGGCCGGCTCGGACGTGGCGTTGGAGACTGCCGACGTTGCCTTGATGGCGGACGATCTTTCGCACCTGCCGTTTGCGGTCGAACTCAGTCGGCGTACACGCGCGATCATCCGCCAGAACCTGTTTATCAGCCTTGGCATCGTGGCGCTGCTGGTTCCTGCAACGATTCTCGGATTGGGAATCGGCCCGGCCGTCGCGGCGCATGAAGGATCAACCTTGGTCGTGGTGTTCAACGCGCTTCGGCTGCTTGCCTATAGAGAACGTCGGTTTGAGCCTGATGGCTTCGAGCGGAGGCATTGATAAATTCAGGACAAGACACATGGAGCTGCGCCATCTTCGTTATTTCATTGTGGTCGCCGAGGAACTGCATTTCGGACATGCCGCCCAGCGCCTGCATATCGAGCAGTCGCCGTTGTCTCGCGCTATCAAGGAGTTGGAGGAGCACCTGGGTGTTCGTCTTTTCGACCGGACGACTCGCAGCACGCGATTGACCCGCGCGGGCCAAGTATTTCTGGAGCATGCCCGGCGTGTCTTCGCTGTTCTGGAACAGGCGCGCAACAGCGTCGAGGCCGTCGCCGCCGGCTACCTGGACCAACTGCGCGTTGCCTTGTCCGACGGGATCACGCCGCCACGCCTGAGCGCCTTGCTTGCCCAGTGTCGACAGGACGATCCCGATATCGAGGTCCGCTTGTTCGAGGTGCCGCTGTCGCAGCAAATCAGGGGATTGCACGACGACCTGTACGATGTAGGCTTCGCCCAGTCGGCCGAGGTCGGGGACGGCATTGTGGCCGAGCCGGCGTGGAGTGATCCACTAATGGTCGCCCTGCCGGCGCGGCACCCTCTGCTGGTTCACAAGCGCATTCCGTTGGACGAGGTGCTGCGCTATCCGCTAGTGATGTGCGATCCGCAGTCCTGTGAAGGTTACGGGCAGCAGATCGCGCGCATCCTGCGTCGAGCGGGCACAGACCCGCTTATCGCCGAACAGGTGACTTCGTTGGAACTGATGCTGACGCTGGTGGCGGCAGGCTATGCGCTGGCATTGGTCGGTGCCTCGCAGGTCATCGCCTGCCGGAATGGAGATGTGGTCGGCCGTCCCTTGGCGGGCCGTTCCCCGACACTCATCACCTATCTGCTGCGGCGGAATGTCGATCCCTCCGAGACCTTGAGCCGCTTCATTGATCGGGTCAGTCCGATTGGCGTGGATACACCTTCACATCACACTGACATCACGAAGGAGATCAAACCATGAGAAAACTCACGGTGCTATTGCTTGCATTGATGATGACCGCCTGTGGTGAGTCAGCGCCGACGGAAACCGTCGAATCGCTGATTGCCGATCCCGAACGTCTCGCCGAGTTGCGCGAGCAATGCCGAGACAACCCGGCCGCGCTCGGCGACGAGTTGTGCAACGCGGTGGCCGAGGCCACACGCCGGCGCTTCATGGGCGATGGCGATGTGCCCTATACACCGCCGACGGAAGAACCGAGGTTCTGATCCGACGTATTTGGTGAAAAAAATGTCCGGCTCATCGCCATGCCGCAGCGCGCTCTCGTGCGCAGCGTTTGTCCGGCACACGCGCCGACCGGAACTATTGCATTTTTCGCCCTGCATTTTGCCGATAACAGTCTTTGACCGGCACTGATCCAGCACCGAACCTGACACCTGCGGCACTCGCTTTGCCGCGCAACGTGCAGGAGATATTCGGAGGCCGGAATGCAGGCAACAGGCGTGCTGTACGGTCAGGTGCTGACGGTGTTCGGCATCGTGATCGCCGGGGTGTGGGCCGCCACGCAGTGGACCGCCGCCGCCCTGGGTTATCAGGTACGCCTGGGCGCGCCCTGGTTCGACTTCTTCGGCACGCCAATCTATCACCCGTGGCGCCTGTTCGAGTGGTGGTTCTTCTTCGACGCCTACGCGCCCCACGTCTTCCTCAAGGGCGGCGCCATCGCCGGTTCCAGCGGCCTGGTGGCGGTGGCGGTCGCCATCGGCA
>TARA_R110000851_G_scaffold128412_1_pt1 | contig 10531 bp, 13 predicted proteins | sample TARA_R110000851 | Tara Oceans TARA_R110000851 (sample SAMEA4397627) | marine metagenome | biome: Polar Biome; feature: [DCM] deep chlorophyll maximum layer (ENVO:01000326); material: water (ENVO:00002006), including particulate matter (ENVO:01000060) such as... | depth 17 m | reverse complement strand
GGCAGGGATATCAGGACAGGACGAGAGGCAAGAAGGGCAATCAAAAGAGCCTGACTACTGTAGTTCTGGATGGCCATCTCGACCGGGCGAACCTCAATACGAATGGGAAGAGCCAAGAGTCGTGGCCGACACCAAGAGCCAACAAAGTTCATCCTCAGATAACGGAGGAGAACCGCGAGCATCTAGCCAATCGGAAGAAGTCCAATCTAGAGGAGGACATAGCGGGTCACTGCGGGAAAGCAACGGGCAAGCTGAATCCGAACTGGGTCGAACATCTAATGGGACTACCCGTGGGGTGGACGCAACTACCAACCGAGTGGATCGACTCCGATTGCTAGGCAACGGGGTTGTCAATCAGACTGCCGCCAAGGCATTCGTAACTTTAATCCAGAGAGTAACCAATAAATAATATGAAGAAAAATGAATACGAAGAATTAGTCCAAGGCGGTAAAGATGTTTTTTATTCCGCCGTTGTAGTTTTCTGTTGCATCCTCGGAATCGGGGGTTCAGTCTTACTAGCAACTCTAATCCATAAACTAACACAATGATGAACATAACTAAGGACAATGCATACGAAGTAGTTCAGGAGCTCGAGCACCAAGCCAAGACCTCCGATACTTTAGCCGACGAGATTGCTTCCGCAATTCAAGTCGTTGAACACAGTGAGTTACCACCAAGAAAGACCGAAGAAGTTTTTGATTACTTCGCTGACCAGGGTCTAACACACATCTGGCAAGCGGACATTGACGGCAGTATTAACACTTGTGAAATCCACAAGGAAGGATTCTTCGATCCGATAGTCTCAATGCCCTGCGATGGCATCAGCATCAAGTCACTTCGTCAAGCAATCGAATACGTAATGGATCAGGAGGAACTATAATGGCTCACTTTTATAATTGCACTGACGTATCAGAGCCCGAGTTCGAGGGTGACATCACTACCCCAGCTCAGGCTAAGAAGAAAACAAAAGTCTACCCATCCGTTACTACTGTCCTCGGCATAGTAAAGGATGCCTTCTTGGATAGTATCTACAAACCCAAGATGATTACATCCCTGGCCCGACAATACCCGCACCTCGCGTGGCAGGACATCGAGCGTCTAACATACGGAACAAGGGAGCACCCTATTACTGGTGACACCATTGAGTCCTCGGAGTTCGGCACCACTGTTCACAAGGTTATTGAGGGTCACGTTGATTACAACTTCCTTTACTCGAACCAACAGCCAGAGTCAAGTGTCTGGGACGAGTGGGCTACACCATTCGTGGAATGGATTCAAGCTGAAGGTGTTAAGCCAATCGCTTGCGAGAAGATCGTAGCAAGTAACCGAATCAAGATCGCCGGTAGCGTGGACTTCATTGGTCACGATTCCGATGGTCAGCTATTCTTAGCGGACTACAAGTGCAGGACTAACACCAAGGGCAAGGCTAAGACTTACCCCAAGGACTGCCAACAGTTAGCCATTGAATCATTTATGCTAATGAAGGAGCACGGACTGGATTACTTACCCGCCTGTCGTTCCGTTGTGATTGACTGCGATACAAAGAAGCATCACCACAAGGACTGGAAGCAGGAAGAGATGCAGAAAGGAATAAAGGTAGCGAAGAAGTGCGCTGAACTTTACTGGCTGCTCCGTATGAAATGAATCAATACGAGATTAAATACACGATGAACAATATGCCCGATGGCTACGTGGGGAGGACTTCTAAGTGGGCTAATGATGAGAGTTCAGCATTAAAACATTTGTTAAAGAAGGCTCCCGACAAGGCTGGGCGGTGCGTATTCAAGCGAGGCGCGACCGGGCAAATACTATCAATAGAACAACTGGAATTAGAATGAACGATTTAATTAGAATGCAAGATATGAATCCAATCACCAGCACCCTGGACCTATTGGAATCACATCACAGCGATGAAGAATTTGAGGCAATGATTGCTAAGAATAAATTCCTAAGTGAGTGCAAGGCCAAGGGCTTTGATAGACTGAAACGATTGGGGTTAATCAGCAATGCAAAGAAAGCTAGGCAACCTCGTCGATATTTTACCGATGATCAAAAGAAGGAGTTCGCAAGCAGGGCTCATCAGTTAAGAAATGAGGGCTTGACATACAAGTCAATCCAATCAGAACTAGGTAACATAACCGAGATCAGTATAAGAAAATGGATGAAAGATTATGACGTATCTTCCTCAGAGTAAAATAAAAGAATTCAGAGAACAGAACAAACCATTGTGCTGTCCTATCCTAGCCTCGAAGAAAGACGATTGGGTTCTTGACCACGACCACCAGACCGGGATGGTTAGAGGTGTTATATCCAGGCAGGCGAACAGTCTACTTGGCAAGGTAGAGAACTTCTATCTCAGAATGTGCAAGGGTGACAAGGAACATTTGCCTGGTGTCCTCGATGCTATGGCTGCTTACCTCGAACAAGAAACATTGGATGTCCTTCACCCAGTTGGACTTATACAACTTACGAAAAAATTTAAAAATTCATTGACAGCCGCCGAACAGGTTGTTGAATTAAGAGTTCTAGGAGCGACCAAGAAAGAACTTGAGTCCTGCTCCAATGAAAAAGAGCGATGCAAACTGTATCGTGAAATAACCAAAAACTATTATGACCAAAGATAATACAGTAAAGATAATGCAGTCCATCCAGTCCGAGCTAAAGGCTCCGAAGGGACAGACTAATAAGTTCGGAGGATACTCTTACAGATCCGCCGAAGATATACTAGAGGCCGTTAAGCCTTTATTGAATAAATACAATTGCTTCCTAACAGTCAGCGATGAAATCGTTGAGGTCGGTGGCAGAGTATACGTTAAGGCAACAGCTACTGTTCACGAGTCGCACTGCGATTCCATTGCAGTAACAACAGCCTTCGCTCGTGAGGCTGAAGTAAAGAAGGGTATGGACGATGCTCAGATAACTGGCTCCGCTAGTTCCTATGCTCGTAAGTATGCCCTCAATGGACTCTTTGCTATCGACGATACTAAGGACCCAGATGCTACCAACAAGCACGGTAAAGGAAAATCTCTACCAGTTGTTACGACAACTGAATTCTAACCAACCAATAATAACTATGGCTGAATACGATAACACCAACACCGGAACATTCTTCGTGAATGACCGTAAAGAAAAACCCAATCAACCTGATTACAACGGGAAGATTGACGTAGAGGGTAAGACCTACTACCTAAAAGGATGGAAGAAGGTCGCTAAGAGCGGTCTATCTTTTATGTCACTAGCAGTTAACCCCGCTGATGCACCCGCAAACGCTAACTCCTCGGCTCCAGCCGCGGCAACTGCGCCAACAAGTGATGACTCACCCTTCTAAGGATGTCGGACTTCGATAAAGGGTGGTGGGATAAGTTCCGCTCAGAAGAGATGGATGACATCCTTGCGATGACCGCTAACAAGAACTCGGATTACACGGGTGGCAAGACTTGCGATAACCCCTTCGCTAACTTTGACGCTTCTACTGAGTTCGGCGTTCATCCCCTTACAGGTATCTGCATTCGTATGCAGGATAAATTCCAGAGAGCTAAGGCTTTCTGTTCAGATGGGTCGCTCCAGGTTACAACTAAAGGCGATCAATCCAAGGACATTTTTCGTGACCTAATTGGCTACTCATTGATAGCCATAGGGATGCTCGAAAGAGAAGAAAAGAAGTAAGTCCTTGTGCTAGAATGCTTGGCTCTCCGCAAATCGGCGGGGGGTTCAAGTGTTCTTAACTTCACAAATATACTAACAAAAAATGACAAAAATTATAGAAGCCGCAGAGGTATCCCTCAATATTCACAACGAGATTGATGCCCTGAAATTACCCAAAGAAATAAGAATAAAGCACAACGCTTTGGGTCAGTTGCTTCGATCTCTTTTGTCCACAGTTGAGAATGAATCAAGACGAATTGGAACTACTGGTCCATCAGCAACCACATAATGCTGAGGCGGAGGAAGGATTAATCGCATCTTGTTTACTCGAAGAGGATACATCAGTCTACGATTCCGTTACTCAAATCGTCCAGTCGGGCGATTTTTATTTGCAGAGATGCGAACTACTATTTCAAACAATCGGCGCACTAGCACTTCAAGGCAAGCCCTTGAATGAGGTGTCCGTCCTAGAGCACCTGAAGACACTCAGGGGCGTTGATGAGGTCGGTGGTATAGCTGGGCTACTAGCTATTACTAGCAAGGCTTCTACGCCCGCTCAAGCGTCTTACTTTGCACACATCGTAGCAGAGAAGGCCAGGCTCAGGGAGCTTATGCGTTCCTGTAGGCTAGCCGTTGAAGAAGTTGAGTCCGAGACAAGGGGCTACGACGAGATTCGTTCCGAGCTGGAGAATACTATACTGTCTAAACCTTTACTCAGCCAAGCTAGGGTAAAGATTGGGGACTCCGCGAAGGAGTTACTTGATGACATTCAGAAGATGCAGTCCGGGGAATACGAACCCGATGTTGTAAAGACGCACACGAATAAGCTCGATGATTACTTGGGCAATCGAGGCATCGCGGCTGGCGAGGTTATGACCATTGCTGCCCCAACATCCTGCGGTAAGTCCGCGCTCGCACTATACATAGCACTGCAGGCTGTCACTAAGGGTGGACATAACTGCGGTATCTTTTCACTAGAGATGCCACAGAAGCAATTAACGAAACGCCTGACACAAGTGATGTCAGGAGTAAACATCCGTAGCGTGGAAGAGAACGTAGCCACTACGGGTCAAATGAAAAGGGTTACGGATACCGTAAACTCCCTGTCCGAGCTACCCATTTATACATCTCACGCAGTCAAGAGTGCCGAAGATTTGTGCAGTCAGACCAGGCAGTTCGTAAATAAATACGGAGTAAAGTTGCTAGTCATTGATTACCTGCAACTCATTCCCTTTTCTTCAAGGATGGGTAAGGCTGAAGGTATAGCTGACATCTCTCACAAGATAAAGCAGATGGCTATTGATCTTAATATAGCCGTTATACTACTGGCACAGGTCAACAGAGAAGGTGCCAAGAATGGCAAGCTAAAGCTGTATGACCTAAAGGATTCCGGGGACATCGAGAACGATGCGGACATCGTGTTACTAATGTATCCAGCCGAGGGGGACTTTGAATCCTCCAAGGAGGCAGATAGCAGGGGTCCTTATACTAAGATGTATTACGAGATAGCCAAGAACCGAGAAGGGCAGCGAGACATCGGCGGCCTGCTTAAGTTCTATCACTGCATAGGGAGATTTGAATAATGACTGAAGCACAAGTAGCAGAAAACATAATGATAGCCTTCACGGGCATTAGTAAACTAATCAAGGCCGAGGATCAGTTCAGTCCCTTTGATTACGAGAACGACAACTACTTGTTTGAAATCAAGTCCAGGAGAAAGGCCTACGATCCTTGGATCATTGAGGAGTTAAAGCTGAACACCAACATAGGACTAGCGGAGTCCGCGAAGAAGGACTTCATATACGTGAACGAGTTCGAGGGCTTACTTTATATTTGGAATATCTCTAAATTAATAAGGCGGGACTACGACTTCAGGTTTCACAGCAGGAAGATGCCTTGGCAGACTGACTTCGACAGGACTCAGACAGTCAACAAGATGACTGGATACCTTTACAACAAGGACGCGACAATAGTGGATACTAAGTCCACAAACCCTTGACAATTTTATGCCAGAAATATGTATTTGTTTTTAGAAATGAATACATTGACAATTAAATTTTTACTTTATGCCAATACCTAAAGAAAACATCGAAAGGATTCAGACGCAAATAGAAATGATTCGTCACGAATCCAGGACCCTATCCTACAGGATAGAGAGAATGGAGGAGCAACGAAAATCTTTGCAGGACGAGAAGCGAGAGCTCAAGGAGTTCCTTGAATCCAATGATGTATAATGATTGAAAGAGGCAAGCCCAAGGAGTAATCCCGGCGGGTGGTTGTTAGTAGTTCCACCTTCTTTACGCCTCGTTCATAGTTAGCCTCATCCCCTTATCATTCGGGGGATGGGGCTTTTTTATAGACCCTGCTGTAGCTTGACTATAGTTATGATGTCATTGACATCAGCCGTTTTAATTTTACCGAGTGCGGCTTCCTGCTCAAGCATCTTGAACCCAAGTTCACGTGGTAACTTCTTGAAGTTCTCTACGTAACCTTCAATTCTTTCCAGCCTTGGTCCCGAGATGGATGAAGATATACGCATATCGGGAACCTTACCCTGCATAACCATATTCTTTAAGAACTTGGAGAAATTTTTAGGAAGTGTCTTGTATATATCCTCGTCAGTCTGTTCGAGTATCCTCAAGTTATTAACGTGCTTGATTGTTTCAGATACGTTCTGACGGTAGTTCTCATTGTATTTAGCGTATTCCTGCCCCGCTTCACTCGGACTTTTGGAACGCTTAAGGGAGCCCGAGTAACCCGCGCGGATTCCCCTAAAGTTGTCATTGATTGGATTGAATCTATACGATGCTCCACCTAGATATGTAGTATTGAACTTTCTTTCTCCAGTCAGATACCTAGCTCCCATTTCACCTGAGGTTCTTTCGTCCCACTTTTTTATGTCACTGACAAATCCGGGGTTGAAGCCCTGCTTGGCATAGAAGGTTCCTTGGTCAATAATCCTATCGAGCCTATTGACGCTAGTAGATATCTTGCGACCAGTATTTGGATTGTAGTCCTGCAAGGTATTGATTATATTCTTGGCATTCATTGTTCCCGCGCCGAAGAACTTATCCGTGAAGGATTGAAATACAGCAGAAGCGGCATCTGAGTAACTACCAGTTCCCATTCCTGCCTGAAACATCGAGGTAAGTTCAGCCGCTGGCATTCTGTAACCCATATTGATTAGACCAATCTTTCCTTCACCCTGGTCCTCTACTAGGAGTGCACTACTCTCATCCCAAGATGGAGCAGCAGTTTCCTTAATGGCCCGAACCTTCTCGTCGTCGAATCCATTTAACTTATTGAATGCGGCTATGCCTGCTGTGGCGGCACCGAGTGCGCCCGACAGTGCGACGATTCTCTTTGATCCCTCAAATGCGGCAGCACGTTGGTTTACGGTCACGCCGTATTCATCCTTCATCCTTTTAGCAAACGAGCCATTTACCATAGACTTGGCTAACCTAGCTTGGTTGAATGTAGTCCTAGTTAACTCAAGATTAAAGGACACGAACTCGTTAAGCACACCGACCCTTGATAGATACCGAAGGGATGGAGATATTCTATCGTAGTTCTGATAGGTTGAATTAGTTAACTCCGCCGCGAGTTTATCTGTGGTCTCTGCGTCCAAAAAGTTTTTACTACCAGCATCATCAATGCCGGGGATTAAATCCTTTAGTTGCTTCTGATAGTTCTCGAATACGGTGATACGATTTGCTGTATCAATGGCACTATAAATCTTGCCTAGCTTCTTCATACCGAAGTCAGCTCCCTTGCCTAGCTTTCCTGGCAGTAGCTTGTATCCCTTGTTGAAGGCGTTACGTATATCGCTAGAAAATATTTCCTTATCAACTAGACCTAGGCTCTTGTATCTCTGTATTTGTTTTAGAGTTAATCCTTTACCAAGGACTTCGTTGGCAGCTACACGTAGCCCCTTGCCAGCACCACGGAATGGGTTCATTCCCTGGCCTAGTATCATAAAGGCATTACCTACTAGCTGAGGTGAGTAAGCGGCTGGTGCCAACGGAACCTTAACGAACTTGGTCAAGCCAGTAGTTGAGCTAAGTATTTTAGTAAAAACATTTTCAACCAGCAAGCTAGTGTCCTGCGGAACTCCAGTGGCATAGAGTTGTTTGATGGATTCATTGACCTCCTTAAGAACATATAAGTTTTCCTTGGCTGTATCCTGCCCTATTGTTCTATTGATAACCTGGTTGTTAATTATAAGAGGAGTGTATTCACCCTCCATACCAACTGGTATTTGATTAGCCCGTATGGCTGCACCAGAACCCTGAAGGTTGTCAGAAATCTTTAATGCCGCTTCCTGTTGTGCGACCAGTCTTCCAAGCCTAGATATAGTTCCGAATACCTTTTCGCCTGGAGTGTTGTATTCCCCAAGGAATTCTTTCATCGTCTTGTCCAGAACTTTTCTTTGCTTGAATAGTCTACTGTTTTCAGCAATGACATTCATTCCCCTCTTGGCACTGATTCCCCTGCTGGCAAAGTCCCGACTGTCGTCCAGCTTTCTAACCATCTCAAGGGCGTCCTTTTGTGGGTTTTCAGAACCATTTTTCTTTAGCGCACTGGACAGGGAATCAACTAAATTATTTCTGGATTCCTGAGAGGGGACGTAGTTCGCATCCTCGTAGAATCTGTATTCCTTAGTAAGGTAACTACCCTTCTGTAGGTTCTTCTTAATAGTTCCAATGAGGGCATCGCCCTCGTCCCCGAAGTCCAAGACCCCCTTGTTGCTTAACTCAATGATCTTACTAGAAAATCCGTCAATGATTTCTCTGGATTCCTTGATGATATCCTCAGAGGGCATTGCCGCCTCGGGCAATACCTTGGATTCACCGACCATATATTTATCAACAGCAATCTGGTCAGCCTTGTTGAGTTTCTTATAGACACCATCCAGGCTATCCCTAGCTCGACCGGCAAGCTCCTTCGCTGTTCCTATTTCATTTACTGCCCTGCGGACATCTTCGGCCGATCTGTTGCCTATTACCTTTGATGGCAGGATGTATTGATTAACACTGTTCAGCATTCGGTTTACTCGACCAGCGGGGTTACCTCCAGTGATAGCATCCACAACACTGACAGCATCCACGTCACCCTTATTATAAAGGGAATCAATTTCATCTGTGCTCTTGTTCAACAGCTTGCTGTAGGACTTATTAAGGGCTGCACCTGCTGCACCTAGACCAATGCCTAGACCTGCGCCCGTCCCTGCCGCCGCGATTAGTTCGTCAAGTGTAAGCGTATCGCCCTCCTCGATTCCCTTTTCTATAGCCATTGCTGCGGTAGAAATACCAGCACCCTGCGTTCCTCTGGTAAGAGTAGCCTTAGCCACTCTAGGTAATAACTTCGCGCCTTTGGTTACTTTACCTGCACCGAACGGGAGCACGTTAAGGAGCGTATCAGCGGTTACTCGACCCCACGATATATCATCTCTTCCCTCCTGACGTTGAGCGGCTATGGAGCCAGTAATGCCTCCACCTATAGCACCAGTAAGGTAACCTATACCAGCACCTACTGGTCCACCTACCAGGGCACCAGCGGTAGCACCTGCGTATTTACCGCCCTCGCCTAATACAATCTCAGCAAGAAGGCCCGTGCCTATTTGACCAAGGCTGGGGTCTTCTTCTAAGTATCTAATAGAGGGTTCACTTGGCTCATCATCCAGATACCGAATGCTTGATTCCTTTACCTCTTCGTCCAGGTATCGTATAGCCATTATTCTATAACTGCTCTTCGTCCGCCAATAAGAACTTCACCCTTTACGCCTGAAGCCTTAGCCTCTGCTTCAGTAGCAAAACTTTTTACATCACTTGCATCATCACCCTCAGCTGGAGTTGTTCCCATCGCTCCCTCTTTAAGTTTGGCAACCTCATTCGCTACATCTATCTCGTTCTTCTTGGGTTCCTTTAGACCTATATAAAGATTTGTTGCATTCGCAACAGCGATGTCGTATTGCTCTTGTGTTAAACGACCTGACGTCAAATCATCTTGCAAGCTATCTAGGGTTGTTTGAAGACCAGTCTTGTTTGGTTTGTCCTTGGCAATTCGCTGGAAGTAACCGGGCGAAAGTTCCATAGCTTTTTCTCCACCGACATCAATTAAGCGTGGTTCAAAGCCCATCTTTGTGTTTGTTTGTCTAAGTGTAGCTTCATCTGAAGCCCTTTGAGTTTCCAGCTCTGCTAGGCGTTCTGGCTCTCCCGCCTGTATGCCTCTAGCTAAAGCATTAACTTGCGATACAGATGGGTTTTTAACTCCTCGTGCTGCTAGTTGACCTTCTGCTCTGCGCCTTGCGTCGTCAAAGGACAGACCCCCTGTTTGTCCACCAGTAGTTCTACTTTGTGCTACACGAGTATCTCGGTCTGCTTGGCTTTCTCCTGGTTGCCTTTCATTGGCTCTGAGTCTAGCTTCACGAGCCTCGCTGTCACCCTCAAAACTTCCCGTGCCACCGATTCTTTGTTGTCTAGCTAGGCTGTCTTGTTCAAACGATGACAAGGCAGCAACTGGGGGCTGTGAGCTAGCAGGGATTCGATTAACAGGTTGTTGTGTTCCTGGTGATCTTACTTCATTTCCTTGAGCGTCGTATCCTATAAGTTCACCCGGTCTAAATATCCCTTGTTCCCTATCCTCTATTCCGTCTCTGTTTCCATCTCTAAACTCCGCTGTCTGCCCCGCAGGTCTAGCTACTTGGGACATTAATTCATTAGGAACTTTTACAGGTCCAGTTGAGGGTTGTGCAACTGCGCCTTGTCCTTGTAAACGTAAGGCTTCTTGCGTGGGTCTAAAACGCAGGCGACCTTGCTCATCAACGAACTGCTCCGTGCGTTGCTCTGGAGCATCCTCATAACGCATAAACTGAGATAAGGTTTGA
>TARA_R110000851_G_scaffold7482_7_pt1 | contig 10539 bp, 12 predicted proteins | sample TARA_R110000851 | Tara Oceans TARA_R110000851 (sample SAMEA4397627) | marine metagenome | biome: Polar Biome; feature: [DCM] deep chlorophyll maximum layer (ENVO:01000326); material: water (ENVO:00002006), including particulate matter (ENVO:01000060) such as... | depth 17 m | reverse complement strand
TAATACCGGTAACGATGAAACGTTCGCTATAGTAGCATATGATCCTGTAATCTCTGTGTTAGATGATCCAACATAAAAACTATGACCTGAATTTAAACTATTAGATACCTTATATCCTATTCTAGGTTTAATAGTATAAGACTCTTGTTTACTATTTTCAAACTTATAAAGGTGAGGTAAAATAAACTCTGTATTTAAGTTTATATCATAAGAACCTTCAAAAACAGCTGAACCCGTACTACTTATTTCATAGTTTACTGCTCCACCTAATACTACTGGTGCGAAGTAATTACCTATTTTTTTAGTACCCTGTGATACTGTATTATCTGCTAATATTCTTAAAGTACCGTATTGTTCGTTAGGATCTGAATCGATAGTTATTTTACTAAACCTATCTACATCGTCTTTATTCTTTAAAAATAATTCTTTCTGTAATTTAGAAACTGTATGTTCTACTTTGATTCTTTTGGCAGTATCGTATCTATTAGTCCAATCTACTATTTCACCCGCTCTCATCCAATCATCGAAAGTTTCAATCTCAATAGTATGTCTATCTCCCTCTTTAGGAGTCATCACTAAGTTAAACTGTTCAAGGATACCTTTAAGTACATCTATTGACTTAGTCTTAGGTTCCCATTGTAAAGCCATATCCACTGTAGCATTATTATAAGATGCAGGAGCTTGTGTTGCTGTAAATAAAGAAGAAGCATTGTTAAGTAATATCGAACCTGTGAAGGAAGTTATTTTTGTAAATTGTACAAATAAAGCTAGCCTAGTACCTTGCGCCAATGCTCCATTCCACGGTAAAGTTAATTCATATGTACCTGAGCTATTACCTAATATGATAAACGTTTCATTAAGAACATTTACTGAGTTAAAACCAGAACCAACATCATACAGCAATCTAAACTCTACTGCTACTTTATCTCCTGAATTACCTATGGAAGCTAAATTAACTCCAATACGACCAGTAAAAGCATAATCACCTACAACAGGACAAGTATACGCCATAGTAGAAGTACTATAACTATTTGAAGGATCAAATGTTTCTAAGTTCTGTTGTACTAATACATCTGAACCGAATGTACCTATTGATTGAGGGTTACCTTGATTTGCAGAAAATGTAGCTATTGAAGAACCTGATAATTGAACTCCTAAACCTTTTCCTGGTTTATTAAGTATGTATAAGTTATCAAAGTCATCTGTCTCAGTAAATGAACTTGTGTAGTTAAATCCTGCTTGTTGAAATATAACATCTAATGTATCTTTTACTTTAATAGCCGGTAAAAATTGATTCATTTTAGCTGGATTGCTTGGTGAGGCAATAGTAGCATTAGAAACATCAAAAGCTCCGGAACTAGTAACTGCAAATATAGGAGCAGAAGTATATGATTTAGAATTCTCTTGATCTCTTCCGTAATCTACCATAGGGTAGTAAACTGATCCATTTAATAAATTATCATCCCAACTATCTATTACAGATCCTGAAGATAAAGTATGAGTGTATCCTGACCAATTAGCATCCTTAATTAATTTACTAGCTAAGCCTTCTTCGAATTGAATTACCTTATCTGCTACCTGTACATTATAAGTTACCCATCCATCATCACCTGCTACTACGGATAATAACGTAACAGAACCTACTATCATTGTCTCTCCGTTAAGTAAAACAGAACATGGTAAGGTATTATACATTGCAGGGACATCGTCTTGAGCGACGTCGTATGCATGATTAAAGAATCTATTATTTTCTTTTGTACCTGCTAAGGCAAATGTCTGAGATCCTACTCCAAAGAATTCTCCTACTCTTCCTACCTCTACTGCAGACATATCTATGCGTAAAGGAACTTGCTTATCAACGTTTAGGTCGTAAGTAGATCCATTATATTGTACTCTTAAAATTATATCTGATACTATCATACTAGTCTAATGTAAGGTGATTGTTGATCGCTATTTTGTTTAATCCTACTTCCGAAGCAGTTAATGCATCTAAGTAATATAGTAAATTTGCTTGATACCCACTCATATAAGGTCCTATTCTTCCTCCTGTAAATACGAATGGTAAGTCAACTGTAGCAGTTCCTACCTCCATCGTTATAGATGCTGTTGGAATATAAGCAGTAGTACCGACATATGCAGTGTGACTATTAAAGTTATCCCCGTTTCTAACAAGAGATATCTGTTCCCAAGCATTAGGTGTCATAATAGCAGAAGGATACGTCTGAGTAACCTCTAGTCTAGTACCGGTTCCATCTTTATATTTACCTGTAATAGCTAATATTTGATTTGATCCCGAAGTAACTGTTCCTATCTCTACCTCATCACATCGGTTATTATTTTGTGTCTCACCTCCATAACTTAAGAACGTTGTAGGAGTTGCTGCATTAGTATCTGGTGCTACCCAAGTTTGTAAACTAAATTGCTTAATACCTGAACCTTCTATATAGTCTGTATCTGTAGTAGCTCTAAAGAACCAAGATGAACCATTTGAGTTATAGAACTCATTATTATAAGGCGAGACATTATAAGTATTATAAGTAACATGACTCTGGACTGGTAAAACACCTCCATTACCTTGAGTATCTTTCCATTCAGATCCTGAAAGAGGTCCTGGATCTAAAGAATCATAATACCATCTTAAGTCAGCCTGTATTGGTGCTACTGGTATAGGAGTAGGTGTTGGTGTAGCCGTAGGTAAAGGTGTATTAGTAGCCACTGGCGTATTAGTTGCTGTAGGTAACGGTGTTGCTGTTGGTACAGGAGTATCTGTAGGTATAGGAGTTGGGGTAGGAGTAATATACTCTTCTCCACCAATTGTCTCTGGTACCCATTCACCCCAAGGAGTAGTTGAAGGTTCAAACTCAATAATGTACTCGTATAGTTTTTGTCTATTGGTAGAAGTATTAGCTCTGTAAGAACTATTTCTAATAATTACCGGAACAAACTCTCCATCATCTGTAACACCATTATATCTCTGCATATATACCGTAGGACTTTCAATAAGTTCTTCTAACCATTGAGCTTCTGTACGGTCAATAAATCCTGTATTAATTTCAAAGCTATCTTTGTAGCTTGAAAAATATTGGTTCTCTCCTCTTCTATTTATGTCATATGTAGATGTAGCACTGCTATAGTCTACTCTAGGCTCTACGACGATCTCTCTCTTGATGTCACTTGATCTCCTTACTGGATTATAGACATTATAATAGTCCCATCCACCTAATCTATTGATCCAAGCAAATCTAACTTTCTCTCTACAAGGTCCTACATAATTTAAATACGTATAAGTTTGTGTTCCTTTACCTCCGGTAAACTTTACATCTACTACTAATTTCTCCCAATCTGTAGCTCCGTTATTTTTACCACCAATAGGTATAGAAGTAATTCCTTCATCTACTTCAAAGTAAGAAGAAGTAACTGGACCCATAAATACATTAGAGTAAGAACAACTTACTGCTGCTATACTACTATTCTGATTTAGTAAAGTTATATTTGCATAATCATCTTCATCCATATACAATGGCATATTCTGAACTGTGTTAGTTAGAACTAAAGATTGATTAGCTGTTGCTGGGTTAATTAAATTAAATCCTCCTGAATTAGGATCTACTACTGCCATACATACCTCTATAGATTGAGATACTTGGTATGGGTTAAAAGTTAAACTACCTGTCTCTGATGTACTAGTAGCACTACCAACTTTAAGGTCAAATGTTTTAGCTCCTTTAACTAAGGCTAATGATCCAGACTGTTTCCAATTCTCATCTTCAGATAATTCTCCTTGAAATACTCTTGAAGGATCAAATATAGCTGCATTAGCAGGATTAGGTTCTTGAGTAAATCTAGCTACTCTATCATTACTACCACTCTCATATACATCCATATAGTATGTGTATTGAGGATCAAATGGTAAAGCATTATCTAATACTGCATAAGGTAATCTAGTATATGCTGCATTTGCCGAATTGGGTTGGTCACCGTTGAATGAAATAGCCATATTATCTAGTTTCTCTTTGGTTAGCGAGTTTATATTCTATCTCGTACTGGAATAGTTTTTGTCTATACTGATTCATATTCCAATCAATACTACGATTAGAAATAATAATTGGTTCGAATTGGTTACCATTCTGAATGTATACATCGTTGGAAAAGAACATTTCTGTTAACCATTGTGAAGTATATTTGTCAATATAGTCTGTAGTAATACTAAATGTATCGGTATACTGTGTCATATACTGTCTCTCTCCACGGTTCGTTACATCGTAACCTGCATAACAATCTTCGTATCTAGTATTAGGTCTGCTATAGATATTTCTCTTTACTGCTGTATTACGTCTTACTGGGTTATACACGTTATAATAATCCCACATACCGTATTGGTTAGTCCAAGCAAATCTAGTATAGTCTTGACAAGGATTTTGTGGTAACATACTACCTATCTGATCTTTCCAAAAGGAACTTACAGATGATGCTTGTGCATTAATAATTCCTGGGTTAAGAGGATTAATGTACCATTGATGTAATATAGTTTCTGGAGGGCTGTTAGTAACCCACCTTATAACGTAAGCTGACCAATCACCTTGAAATGCTGCATTTATAGCAGGATTGTTTACAAAGTTAAATGGTCCAGATGGTATATCTATAACACCAGAAGCGTTAGTTGCGTATAATGCTGGATCTATATTGATATTAGAGTTTACAGAAATCTGACCCGTACTATCCCATACCTCTATTTGAAGGGGTATAGAAATATTTAAACCACCCCATCCTGGATTCTTTAATACACTTAATGTAGCATAATCTTGTACTCCTATTGGTAGAGCTATATCGTTAGGTTGAAATAATGCTGAAGGATCAAACGTAGGAGCTAGATATGTAACTTGTTGTGCTGGACTATTACTTAGTAATGAACCTAATCTTGGATTCTCTCCTGCTGGTATACCGGCTGGTGTTGGATTAAAAGAAGCAGATGGAAAGTTTCTACCTTCATTAACTTCTACTCCTCCTGGAAAGACTTGTAAGTCATATCCTATTGACCCTGTTACTACTTCTCTAGAAGATGATAATGAACTAGCATACTCTTCTCCAAAGTACATGATATAGTCTTTTACTTCCGGACAAGCTTCTGCCTGTGTTATAGTCCAAGTATTGTCGTATCCTTCTTGATCTCCTAATTCTCTAGATATATTAATATTAGCTGCACCGTATAGGTTAGGGTAAGTCTTTAATCTTGTAATAAAATTATTACTACCTGATTGGTATATATCTGTTACAAATCTAAATTGTGCTGAATTAGCTATAGAAGAAGATACCGTATAGATTAGATCCGTACCTGTAACGTTTATTGATGTTGGTTGTTGTGTGACAAATACTCCCATTTATGCTTCTACTTTAACGGTTGCTTCTAAATTTTCTTTAACTATCTCTTGAGCACTCTTTGCAGAGGCTTCTCCTAATATCTCTTTACCTTGTTGTTCCATAGTACTGTCTATTGAAGATACTATAAAAGGTTTAGGCTTTAAACCATCTCTTGCTATTGTCATTCTTACTGGGAATGGTAAGCCTGAGGATTGATTAATTACTTTATGTGTAAATTGTCCTATAGGGAATAATGACTTATCACTAGGTATCCCTTTTTTATTTTCTGTTCCTTTAACTCCACTGTCTACATAATTACCGTATGTTAACATAGATCTCTGTAAACCAAAAGAACTATCATTCTGTACTACCTCATATTGTATTGATCTAGCTAAAGCTCCGGTTGACTTATCACTCAATTGTTTATTAAGAGTAACAACCATATTCTGCTTAATGAGATCTCCCATTCGCAATAGACCTTCTGTAAGCTTAGGTAGTTTCATTTACTTTATATCTGAGGATAATTACAATAGTCTAAGATCCAAGGAGTAACGACATTTACCGTAAACATCCATCCATATAATCTATCTTGGAAAGCTTCATTGACAGGTATTCCAGAAGTCATAGTAACCTCATAGTTTTGTTGTCTTACAGCCGGACCGAAATCAAACCAAGATAATAAATCATATCCATATATCTCGCAATTGGACATTACTTGGACATTATCTTGAGTCTTAACTTTAGGTTGATCTAGAGTATATAACTCAAATGTTCTTGTTGTTTGTCTGTCTTGATATAGAGTAGTTAATGGTCTAAGAAATACATAAGGAAATAATCTATTAACTGCACTTGCATCTAAAAAGTCTATAGTACCGGTTTCAAAAGAAGCTATCTGTAAATGATCTTTACAAGCTGTAGAGAATTGGCCTACTATTTGTTCGTACGTAATGTTCTTAGTTAATCCCATCTTTACTATACTTCTTTTACCTCTTGTACTGGTATACCAAATAGAGATGCTATTTGATTATCATTGTATCCTTTTTCTCTGAATGACCATACCTTCTCCTTTAATGTCATTGGTTTAGCCTCTTCTTGTAATTTATGAATAGCTACATCTAGTGCATCTATTAATTCTGTATCTTTAGTCTTCTTGCTCATCTGTGTTAGATTTAGGTTTAACTTCTACTTTAGGTTGTTTATGTGTACCATCGCAGTATCCTTTCTCATGGCTAGTTCTACCGCATTTACATCCAAATTCAAATCCCATATTATTATCTTCTATGTTGTTGTGTGGCTTTCTTTTGTGATTTAGCCATCTCGTTGTTGTAATCTTTATCTATTTCTAAATAGTTTAATACCATCACAAAGTTAAGGTCGGTTATTGATTTCGATCCGTCAATTGATAGTATATTGGATTTAGAGAGGTTGTAAATAGTCCCCCACCAGCCCCAGTGTGAGCCGAAAGACTTTTGATTAGTATCTTCTCCATATCCTTCATCTCCTTCTTCGAGATCATCTTCTGTAAATATTGAGTACGATTTAAGTACAGACTTCCTGTTGACAAAAAAAAACTTAAAGCTCCAAGAAATATATGTGCTGGGAAATCTTTAAATGATTCTTCTCTTTCTTTTCGTATACTGGAGTCATACTTCTCTATATCGTACCAATCGAATACATTCTCTACCTTATTGTTAACCATCTTAATCCTTTGCTTGACGGTATAACTAATAGATTTAAATTTATGCTTACTAACAGGTCTATATAATATAGCTGCTACCTTATGCATATTATTCTCAAGGTCTTGACAAAGGTTCTCTAGATCAATATACTCTCCTAATGAGAATTGTTTTACATTAGAGAATCCATGTAACTCTCCATTCCATTCTATAAGACTATGGAACTCTTCTTTATGGTCAGCAATACCGGCGTAGGCATTACTTATTTTAGTGATAGCATTTACATCCCATCCTCTTACTTCTTCTTTAGTATATCCACTTAATGAACTTACTGCATGTACTAGTTTACCGAATGCACTATCTCCTTTATAAGCAGACATCTTACCATATTGTTCTATAGTTAAGAATTCAGGTACAGATAATTGTATTTGTTTATTTGCCATATTATATATAAATAGTTTTCTCTATGTTTAAAGTTACCGTGGTCCTGTATTACCAAAGGAAGGTCTTAGTGCCGTTATTGTATTTACTCTCAAAGGCTTCTTATTAATGAATTGATTCCTAGCATAATTAGCTAACATCAGACTATCAATATGATCATCATGAGTACCAGGTGAGTGTGTAAAACTTAATTTACCATTATTGGACAATTTGTAAGTATATGAACCAAACTCCGAATGTAATGCCGGACATAATTCTATTGACGGTACCTCTATATTGGTAGAGTCTATATCTGCAATCATCTTCCTTACCATTAAGGTCTTACTATCTTGTGTGGTAGTAAACTTCTTTACTCTTCTGAAGTCTGGAGCTATAGCCTCATACATTGCTATTCCTATACCATTACTCTCTATGTTACCTCCTATGATGTTGTATCTTCTCATTATTACCTTAAACTTATCTGCTATCTCTTGTAACGGCATGTTATTTAATGTCTCTATGTGAAGTACTCTACCGACTGTATTGATTATAGTTAAGACAGAAAAATCACTTGTTAGACCGGTATCTATTCCAATAAGGGCATCTTGTCTAATACTACTATATTGTCCAACTATTGAGACATGTTCTATGTTTGTAAATACATCATTAGATGAATCAGTAAACTCTGCTAAGTACTCTTGTTTAAATAATTCAGGAGGAAGAGATTGTCTTGCCTCTTCTACTAAGTCTTGGTTTACATACGGACATTGGTCTAATGGGAATGCTCTAGATACTACATCCTCTTTCAATGACCATCTATGGAAATGATTCTTACCCTTAGGTGTAGATATCATAAGACATTTCTTACCATTTGGATTTAGTGTTGGTAGTATAGTAGCTCCTATCACTACATCTTTCATATAAGCACACTCATCTAATATTAAATGGGTGAATCTAAACCCTCTTATATTGTCAGCACTATCAGCAGATAAGAACTTTAGAGTACTACCATTAATAAATGATATTGTAGCTTCCATTCTATTACTAGCTGTTACTACCGCACCTGATGTCTCTACTATAGAATCTAATACTGATTTAGCTTGTTGGTATACTGGACTTATCCATCCACCTCTTTGATTAGGTTTTTGTAATAGCCAATAAAGCATTATGTTAATGCCTAACAATGTCTTTCCACTACCCCTAGGTGCTACTACTACTCCGAATAGATCATCGGTGTCTGCAAAGCTCTCAATGAATTCTCTTTGTTTAGGGTAAGGGTTAAATAACTTTATATCCATTATAGTCTTTAGATAGTCTTTAGGCGCCTATAGGCTTTTGTACTTAGGCCTTTAGGCTAGGCCTTTAGAGGTCTTTAGGCTTTGTTACTCGTCTGAGCTAAACCCTACTTTAATCTCTGTAACAGTTGCATTGATCTCTTTTCTATCAATGTCATGTCCTGTATATTTGAATACTTTAGCAATAGCTAGGTCTCTTACCTTTGGATTGTCATCTGCTAGGTTACCAATTAATTGATCTACGGCAGGACCTAATTGTTTATACAATCTATCCTTCCATACCTCATCATAGTATTCTTTAGCTTTAAGGAAGTATTGGCAATATTGTTGCTCACTCTTATCTCCATACTCCTCTTTAGCCCACTTGACATAACCCAATTGTGTGAAATTATCCTCGTATCGAAGTTGGTACGCCTTCTTTGTTCTTTCCTTTATTTCCTTATCGTTAAGCTTTACTCCAGCCATTATATTATGATTATATATTCTTTAATAAATAGTCGTTTAGATCCATTAAGTTACTGTATGTACTTCTTCTTATCTTTCTTATAGTATACTCTTGGTGTATATTTTACTCCTACCGCTGGAATACCTTCTCCATTTCTTACTCTTCTCTCAATACTAGGTATCCAACTCCAGTTCCAATCATTGTCTACAAACCTTTTTCTTATATCTTCTCTATCATACTTCCAACCATTCTTTTCAAACTCTACCGATACCTTCATCATTATGGTACTATTGAGATAATATATGTTGTGTATACTACTGAATAACGTTTTAATTTGTTTAATGTGGTATGTATTAATTAATCTACCGTATGATGTTAGTACATAATGTTCTTGTTCTCCTTCTAACTGTACATACTCCTCCCCCTCTAATAGGAATTTGTCTAGAACATCTTTTCTAAACTTACTTTTATATATTTCGGCAACGTCCTTATCATCAACTGACAATATATCATTGTAAATTTTATTTGTAAGTAAATCGATCTCATCTTGTGTTAAGTATTCTTTAGCCATCTTTCGTATAAACTATCAACTGATCTCTTTAAGCTACCATATGAGCAACTACAACTTCGTCGATGTATTTTTTCTTTATTTAATAATATTCGCTCTGCCTCTAAGTATCTTTCTACTACTATACCTCTAAGGGTATGTCCATATACTTCTCTAAAAGCTACCTCTAGGAACTTCCTATCTTTATCATTCATAATATTCCTCTATTCTATCTACTGTATGATTTAATAAATAAGCAATAAAAGAACAAAGAGCTGCCCCTATCAAATCTTGGAAAACTATCAGGTAAAACCAAAATCCGAAACATTTGGGGCAGAACAGGAGTGTGTTTAGAGCGTCATATAGAAATGGAAGAAAAGAAAAACGCTCCACAATCCAACTCTTTGCCTTTTGTATTGGTTCGAATGTTCTTGCAAACATCAAACTTAATATTGCTATTCCAATTATGTTTATCATTTTTGTAAGTCTTTCATAAATGCAGCTACTTCTGCTTTAATTAATCGTCTAAGAGCTGTCTTTTCTTGTCTCTCTCTTAGTTTCTTTTTGTTCTTAATATATTCTATTACTTTCGGGCCGAATACCGTAGCTACGACCGCCAATCCTAATATTATATTAATGTAAATGCTTATGTATATTGTTGACATAGTTCTCTTATTTCTGTTAATGCTTTATCTGTATCTCTTTTTAGTGATGCGTAATTGATATTATACTTCTTACTGATGTCTGTATAACTACTCTCTAATATTACTCTTTCGTTAATTAACATCTTACTATATG
>TARA_R110000851_G_scaffold39966_3_pt1 | contig 10550 bp, 15 predicted proteins | sample TARA_R110000851 | Tara Oceans TARA_R110000851 (sample SAMEA4397627) | marine metagenome | biome: Polar Biome; feature: [DCM] deep chlorophyll maximum layer (ENVO:01000326); material: water (ENVO:00002006), including particulate matter (ENVO:01000060) such as... | depth 17 m | reverse complement strand
TATAATGCTTTACGAGATAAAAATAAAAACCAACCATTAACCCCAGCTCAAGCATCTAGTAACTTTAGAGGAACTGGTGATGTTAAAAATCCTCCACCAAAAGAAAATAAAAATAAAGATAAACCACCAGAGTTAAAAGCACCAAAAACACCAAATGCTAATGATAAGAATGATAAGCATTTAAATAATATAAAAGAGGCATTAGCAGAATTAAAAAGCCCTCCACCTGGACCAGCAGTACCATCTGGTCCAGGTGGACCACCAACTAAACCCCACCACAGTAGTTTAACGAGACCAAAACCTAAACCCTACGGTAGAGAATCGTTAATAAAACCAAAACCTAAACCCTCCGGTAGAGAATCGTTAATAAGACCAACACCACCAATAAATCCAGATCACCATATGGGCGATACATAAAAAAAGGGGAGCATTTGCTCCCCTTAAACTTTAGCTATTTGCCAGTTTTTGAAAAAACTCCAATGATTCATCATCATCGTTGTTATTATTATTCGTAACCTGATAATCAGTATTAGAAAATTCAGGCTGTTTAGTTTCAGGAATATCAGCTTCTGGTCGATATGCAGGTTCTTCCTTTGGAAGGATATTTAGAACTCGCATTAGTCGATCTTTCAACTGTTCATAGGACTTAAAGTTAGATGCACTAACAAACTCTTGTAGAGAGTTTTCTGATTTCCAGATACGTTCTAGAGCAGAATCATCATCATTTAAAGCAGACGCAGAATCAAACTCAGATTTGTCATAATTACGATACCCATCAACCTTACGAATCTTGAGTTTAAAGTTTCCACCTTGCCAAAGATCAAACGGATTTACCGATTCCTCATCAGCAAATTGTGGATTCATAGCTTCATTTAGTTTTTCAAAGATTTTCTTACCATACTTGTAGAGGAATACTTTACCTTCATTTTCTGGTTTTGCTGAATCTGATACAACATAAATGTTACTAATGAAATGCAGACGGCGTTTTTGCTTACGAGCAATCTCTTTATCAGATTCTACGCCAGAATTCCATAGCTTTGAGTTATACTCTGATACGGGATCGGGATTCCCAATTGAAGTGAGAGAGTTTTCAATATACCAAAGCCCGGTTGGACCTTGAAACCCATGATCATAAAGTCGAACAAAAGGGACATCCTCGTCACTTGGTGGCGGTAGAAACCGAATAACAGCATAACCATTACCAGCTTTATCTACTGTAGGAGTCCAGAATCGTTCATCTGCACCTCTTTTACCACTATCTTGAGTTGCCATCTTTGAAAGCTCTGCATTGAGAGATTCCATTGACTTTGTACCAGACATATTTTTCAATTTAGAGAAGTCCATAATATTTCCTTTCAAGTGTTTGCGTGTTTGCGTGTTTGAATGTTGAATATGACTACTTGAGTCATCATTATATATAACATAATCATTTAAAATAGTCAAGAACTATTTTCTTTAATTTTTCCTCATTATACTGAAGAAATGGTGTGTATTTTTTGATTTTTAGTTCAATTTCTTCCCAGAGTGGGTCATCTTTCAAATTTTTATTGAAATAAATGTCAGTTTTGGTCATTTTAATCAATATACACAAAGTTTCTAATGATATTCTGTTACCTAGATATAGCTTTAAAACTACTGGGTGCTGATTGTTCTCTATTTTTAGATTTTGATTGAAATCCTTTAGTAGTTTTGATAGATCTTCTTTGAACAAGTAGGTCAAAGATTGTTGTTTTTTCATCCAAGATTTATATTCTCTTTCTGGTTCCTCCGAATAGACAAGTTCTTTTATCCAACTTTTAGGATTTTTAATAAAATTAGCAATAAGAAATCCTTGAACATCTTCATGTTTTGCTAATTTCTGAAAAAATATCTTATCTTTTCTTTTGTCAAATGACTGATGCGTCATTCGGGTCTTACCATTGTATTTTAGATAATCGAACTTCTTTTTAGTGAAGTGATTTTTCAATGCAATATACATTGAAAATGCTTCGAATGATGTCATTACAGTGGAAGTCTTTTTGGCTTTTCTAGAATATTTAATTCTTCTGCTTCATATTGAAGTTTTGACATCATTACTGGGTCTTTTTTGATTAAACCTGCAATAAATTCTACTTCTACATTATTTTGTTTACACCAAGAAACCACACCATCAATGTATTCAAGCTTCATATCAATACAATATCGTTGTATTTCATTTAATGTGTGTTGATGTGCGAAGTTTTCTTTTAAATTTATACTTTTCATAGAAATCTCCATTATGATTGTGATAATAAAAATACATAGGTATGTGAATGTCATTATATATCCACATAGTCTCCACTATCCAAGCTTTTCTTGGATAAACGCCGATATCTCTTATTATATTGTTTCTTTACTTTTTTACATACACCCGCACGGCCTGCATATTTGTAGTATTTGCGAGCATTGGTTAGAATATCGTATTCATCACCGCCTTTAAGTGGTATTCGTTGCATCTTCCTTATCCTTTGCAAATGCTAAAACGAAAAAGAAAAGAGACATAAAAGTTAGTTTATCCATATAACATTTCTTTCATGTTGTAAAGATTAAAATTTGGCTGGGCAACTTGGATTCGAACCAAGCTCAGTCTCGGTTAACAGCCGAGTGCGATCACCTAGATTGCTATTGCCCAATTGTTATTAGCCCTGCTTGGTGTTACTGTTTCGCCACCATCAGAAATGCACTGTTGCTCAAGATTGCGAATCTTTATAGACTTACTGACGATTTCTCGTTCTCAGTGCACTTCTGGTGGAGGCGACGGGTACTGCCCTAAGTCCCACATAGTTTCAAGATTGCCTCAAATAATCACAAGAATATTTATACACTAATAAATACAGAATGTCAACTACAAAATCAATCAAATAATCTCAAATTGACAATAACATGGAATCATTATGCAAAAATATCTAAACTGTTACACATGTAATGCTCCGTTCAAAATTTCTCAAGAAGATTTCAACACAAAAATGGTTCTTGGCAATTCGTTCGTCATTTTTGATTGTAAAAAATGTACGAGAAAAAATAAATCTACACTATTACCATCGAAACCTAAAGAAATATTCACTGGTGATCCAGCATTCCTAAAAATTCTGAATAGCTGCAAGCATCGAGGCAAAGATTTTGATTTAGATGCCAAATACTTAGAGAATCTATGGAATAAACAAAAATTTGTGTGTGTATATACGAATATAACAATGATATTACCTATTTCAGGCAAAAAGAAAGCTCCACACACAGCGTCATTAGATCGCATCGATTCAGCAATTGGTTACATGAAAGGTAATGTTCAATTCGTTTGCTATTCGATCAACACAGCCAAAAACGATTTTGACGAAATCGAGTTCATTCAATTTGTCGAATCAATGAAGAAACAATCGATTTCTGTATGATTTAAAGACCATTGTCCTTATTTTTCATCAATCAGTGCCTTAACCTTGTTGACAACTGAGCCAATGGTCTTGAAATCATCAGCACTTTCGTTAGCGTTGTAAGGAATTTCCACACCGAATGAATCTTCAATGTCGAAAACGATCATTGCGAGATCAAGCGATTCAATTTCCAGAGCCATCAATTCTGTCGAAGTATCAACATCGTCGCTCGGCGTCTTCATGTGTTTCTTCAAGATATCGATGATCTTCGTTGTAACTTCGTCCATAATATTCTCCTGGGTCTAGCTTTCAAACGATATGTTCACATTATATAGTCCCTATTATACGCACTTTTGGGGATTTGTCAACAACATGTGATGTTAGTTGGGGGATTTGGTAACAAGGTTCCCCCGGACCTCGGATAATGTCTATCGACTAGGCGGCAAGAGCCACTTCATTGACATAGTTATCATTCGCTGCGATAAAGTTTGCAACTATAGTTTTTGTTCGCGTTAACGGAGCTTACATCCCGGTTGACTCGGTTTTGCCTTCCACATCCGTCGATCCTCGTCGTCCCCCAGAAACCCACTAAACACTATATAGTGGAGGTATGGGTTTGTGGTGGAGACGGGGGATATTGCAATCCCCGTCCGGCCTGCTTACTGCTACGCCTCAAACGTCAACACCTATATTTATAGCACTGTTGAAGTCAGTTGTCAACCCTTAATTTGTCTGCCATCAAAATAACACTCCCCTGTCCACAGAAGCCATATCAATCTCCTATCTCAATGCGACCAGCAGTCATGATCTTATCTGACAGTGATCTATCATGCCCAAGATACCCATACATGGCTGATTGAACCTTACAGTCAGCAATGTCATATTTCACATTGTGGTGAGTATGACCATGTATCCAATGATCAATTTTGCTATCGCAGATCCAATTACCATACTCTGTGATGTACCCATATTTCAGATCATTGTCACCAAAACGAGCATTTGGATGTGACATCATGCATGGAGCATGGTGCGTTGCAACGATCAGTGGCGTATCAGTGTCATGCAGTTCTGCGCATGTCTTGATGAAATCAAACGACTTCCTGTGTATCTCCTGAACATGATCAGCAGTGATAGGAGACTTTGAATCCAATTCCGGACGAATCAGCCTGAAATCATTCATACCATTCTCAACAGAACGCTTTATTAATTCCATCCATGGATCTGCAAGACCACCATGAAAACCGACCCAGAAGGTTGACCCAATGATAGTAAATTTTTCATTGACATACGACTTGTTGTTGAAGACTTCGAGACGAGAGTCAATCATTTCAATCTGTTTTTGGAACCATTCATCAGCGCCGTCCATGTAAAAACCATAGTACTCGTGGTTACCAGGGATGTAAATGATTTTCTTGTAGTGTCCACATTTTTTGTGTATGAATTTGGCGAAACGCTCTCTCATACCACGAGATTCTGAATCAGTTCTATTTGGATCGAAATACCGATAGCATGTGATGTCACCATCCAGGATAAGAACATCATCAGACGTTCCCTTTGGTATCATTATTTGTTCTGCTACGTTTCCGTTAATCTCCATGTGGAGATCTGACATAAAATCTATGTTTACCATCTGTGTAGTGCCCTTGTTAATACCCGGATCTTGTATTTGCATGTGTGCATAGTTGTAATGGCTTCGATCTTTGCCTTGAAGCTATCAATGAATGATAGGTTACACTCTATACATCATCCTAATTTATCGTCTCCTGTTTCTTCTACCACCATAACCAGCATCTTTTAAAGTACTATAGCATCGCCAAGAAATGACGTTTCTATTAGAACGCATACACAGTCTCATTTTCTTTGTTCCAGTTTTATATCGAGGACAGAATTTTTTGTAGTCGCCTTTACATGCTCGTTTAATCTTTTTTGAAATCTTAGCTTCTGTATATGCACTGGACATGAAAAGAACCATGACCGTGGATAATACAATTTTAGATAATTTCATTCTATCCTCCTAAAATAAATCGTAGTAATGATAATGATAACATAAAAACAAGAATAGAGTTAAGTGTCATAAGGGCTCTATCATGCCACATAAACCCAACTATAAACCAACCAGAACATCCAATCAAACTAAAAATAATATCATAGATTCTTGGAACTTCTTCAACCGATCTACAAGCAACTGCAAATAGAATTATAATACTTGCACACCACTTAATATACCAAGTCATACCCTTTTTTGGTGTTATAAAACTCATATAAACATATCCCAATTCTAATAAATATATAATAATATATCATCTAAAAACTATATTGTCAAGCAGAAGGAATAATAATAATGACTTATAAATTTGATTTTACTAATGATAGTGGATGGAATGCAATTGATACTAACCATAAACTGAATACACCAAAGGCATCTAATTTTGTAAAGTATCTTGAAGAAAATAATGTAAAGGTAATAATTCGTTATTATGCTTCATCAAAAAGATCTAAAACTATTTCATTAGAAGAATATAAACACCTATCTGATAAAGGATTTTATATTCTTCCTGTATATCAAGATGTTAATCGTAAATCAACAGACTTCGGTTATAATAATGGTATTCAACATGCTAAAAACGCATTAAAATTTGTTAAATATTTATCTCAACCAGAACATACAACAATTCTTTTTGCTGTAGATACAGACTTTACTCCAGATCAAATAGAAAAATATATTATTCCTTATTTCAAAGGAATCAATGAAGTTATAAAGAATTATCAAATCGGTGCATATGGATCTGGCGTAGTTCTAGATACACTTTATGAAAAAGATTTAGTCGATGTGAAATGGCTCTCTATGTCCAGACTATTCTATGGAACAGAAAAAACATTCTACTCTGATAAATGGGACATGAGACAGTTAGCACCAGATAGAGTTTATAATGGAATTAATTATGATATGAATATTATTAAAAAAGATATTGACACCCTTGGCGTGTTTAAGTATAATGATACTGTAAAGAAGAAAAAAACCTTAGTACAAATATTGTTGCAAGTGTTTACAGCAATAAAGAATCTTTTTACTCTATTCTTAAATAAACAAAAAGATGTTAAATTAAAAACAGAAACTGAATCAGATATTGAAAGTCTTCCTTGGATGACTACAGCAATTAATCTGATTGGAACAAAAGAAATACCAGGAAGAGTTCATAATAAAAAAATATTAGATTGGGCTAATAATATTGGTGGATGGGTGAAGTCATACTATAAAAATGACGAAATTCCTTGGTGTGGATTATATATTGCTCATTGCATGAGAGAAGCAGATATTCCGTTAGAAATATCTAATCCGCTCTCAGCAAGAGAATGGCTTAAATTTGGAGAGAAAGTGAAACCTGCCTATGGTTCAATAATGGTGTTCTCTCGGAAAGGTGGAGGACACGTAGGGTTTTATGTATCTGAGGATACAAAATATTATCACATACTTGGGGGTAATCAATCTAATCAGGTGAATATAATAAAGATTGCCAAAAGCAGATTTCTTGGTGCAGTGTGGCCAAAAACATACCAGTCAGACTATGCTAATAATAGAATTATTAAAAAGTTTGATGGTAAAATATCAGTAAATGAAGAATGAATCGTTAAACTCAATTCGTCCATCTAGCAAGAATACAGACCTTTTTATCAATACGGTCTGTACTAGCCTTTGTGAGATTTAATCTATAAGATACTTCTACTATAACAGTGGCTATAATGTTCATCTTATTATCAGTGGATACTAGAATGTCTATGGTCTTCTTTTTTTTACCTGAATCATAAGTTTCAATAATAGATTCTTTTATTGGTTGAAGTTGAAGTGGTTTTAGAACTTCTTGAACAAAAGATTTCATATCCCAGCACTCTAGTTCTCTTTTTTCTAGTGTGTATTCTGCGAATAATGATGTAGAAAAAAATATAGTGAAAAGTGATGCTAATAGTAATTTTTTCATTCTAGTATTCCTCTAACTCTTTTTAATGAAATGTTATCCAGGTATCTCCCATAAAAACCTTCACTAAAATGCCGTTATGAGATACTATTGCACACGGCATTCCTTTCTCATCACCATAATCTGTAGCCTCCAAAATACAATCAAAGTCTATGATAATATCATCGTCATTATGTGTAAATACAAGTCTGAACATATTACATACTCTTTTCATTTAACATTTGTGATACGTTATTGTTATATCCAATTAATACTCCATCATCACCAACCACTAATACTTCATCCTGCAATAGTTCGGTGATGATATCATTTCTTACTTGCCAATCATAATCTTCTACAGAGGATACGACTTTATTAAACTCTTTGAAGAATCTATCCTTAACTGATAACATACGATATCTAAACCATACCTCAGCGGAGATAAACATTAATACTATCATTACTATTGTTTCTATTAAAGTCAATCATATTCTCCTTCAATTCCACTATGTTCTTATTACTTCATGAAGACAGTATTATTATACTGTACAACAAAAATAGTGTCAAGCACTATTTCGTATAATATGAAACTAAAATCATTTGATCATTAACTCTACCAGAAGGAGGCTTACCTTTAGTAGTAATATTCTCAAACTCTTTTAATACTTTTAACTTAGTACCAGTCAATTTCTTCAAATGTTCTGTTGGTGCTCTTAACACCTTACTAAAACTAGTCTCATTGAAATTCTGTATAGTAGTTCCAGTTACAGATAATGAATTGCCAACTAATAATGTAAAAACACGGGTCTTTGTATTATATAAAGTAATACACTTAGCTCCAACAATATATTCAGGATTAAATGAGGTAAGAGATAATTCATTAAACTTCTTCATATACTTCAGTTTCTTTACTAACTGTGATGGTGTTTTTGGTCTACTCTTTCTTATCTTGACAGTAGTTGATACCGGTTTCTTCTGTATATCTTCCAGGAAATCTAACAATTCTTTATACCATTTACAGCGGATCTTAAAGTCTCTTTTCTTATATTGACTGTATCCCTCAAGAACTTCCTTATTCCCGCTGTATGCCTCAGTATACTCGATATAAAGAGGTTCGTAAATAGATTGTAGCTTCTTGCCAATCTCACTATTACATCCTTTATCAGTAAGATCTTTTTTGAAATCTGGAACTTTAATAGTAATATTGGTTTCAAGGGATTCAATGTATTCTAATATAACAGTAAATGAATCTATCTTCTGAATCTTCTGTGGTGTAGATCTAGTAGTCAAGGATCTCTCATATTTCTTATTAACAAGACTATTAATACTACTATTCAAATATTTCTTGGAAGGAGAATAATCATATCCTTTATTTAGTAAATATGCTGTTATGTAAAATGAAACTGTTTTATCATAATCTCTGACAGACTTCATTTTTATTATATCTTTACGAGGATATTTTTCATTCTTCATATACTCCGATATTGAACTCTCTAATTCTTTCTTGGTAATATGACCCTCCTTCTCCATATTCCATAGAATATTAGATGCGGTCAACCATTCACTTCTTTTTTGCTCATCACTATACCCATCAGACCAATTGAGTTCTAGTGTGGCAGTGTATATATTTCGTGGCTTTCTCATTTTACCTTTCTCCCATATGTGACGATTGTTATCTAAGTTATAATAACCTTTATATATGAAAATGTCAAACACAGAAAATGTCACGGAAATTTCACGAAGGTTTCACGAAGGTTCTACTGGGAAAATTTTGGCGGGAAAAATTTAGAATATCGTTTCGTGTTTTTTATAAAGTTAAATGATGGAAATGAGAGAGTGGGGTCTAGACCCGCCACCAATACTGTGACATTTTTGTCACATTCACCCCCCACCCTGTGGTAAATAGGTCACACTATAGATGTGGTATATATAACACACTGTGATAATATAGCTATAGTTGTATATACAACTGTGATAATATTACATCAGCGACAATATGCCATAGTGTGATATTAAAACTACAGTTGTCGAAACAACTGTAGTTTTAATACTTCTAATAAAACATTGACATTTGTGCAACTATGGTAGGATTAACACGCTCGTTAATCTTTTTCCAGATCGCACCAGGCATTTGTTCCTTACGCTGAGCGATTGGCATTTTCTTTTTACGTTTTAATGCCTTTAGCAGAATATCTACCTCAATCTCAACATCATGGTGGGCTATATGCATCTCCTCAAAATGTGGCTGAAGTGTCTCATAACGATAGGCGCTTTCAGCGGAGGTCGACAAAAATTTTCCGCTTTCGGTTTTCTCCGCTGTGTAACATTTTGGCACTGATTGTCCCCAAAAATCCCAAATGTCCAGCAGGTCATTCCATAGGTCAAACTTATCAGTAGACTGATCGCCTGTGACGTGGTGGTATGTAAAAGGTAGCCACGTCAGGTCGAATCTTGCATTGTATGCACAAATTATAACCCGGTGACCTTTTTGTCTCAGTGTGTTCATTTGGCCGTTTAATGTGTCAATAACTTGAGATATGGTTGCATATTCAATCAAACCATTTTCATGGTCAATGATATATTGCGGCCACTTTTTCTTATAATATGGGAGGGCCATCTTTAGGACTTCTGAAATCAGATAGGAGCCGGCACCATATTCGTTGCCTTTTCTGTCAATGATTTTCCAGGCAACGTCGAAAGCAAGACGCGGCTTTTTTGAACAATTTTCAGTGGTTTCGATATCAAGGACGACGAACAGTGTATTTGCATTTTTCATTGTTTCAGTCTTTCACTTGTTTAACGATTACCCAAATTAACATTAGCAATCTGGATTGTCAACTAGATTATTGATTAAAGCGATTTTCTCTCGGACTTCTGGGAACTCCCCATAAAGAATTCTGACGAACTCCTCAAGATATTTTGCAACGTAAGCATCCGGCACGGAAACACTGTTAGATTCATCGATAACATTATCTATGAAGGCATCAAGTTCATTTTTCATTGTTAATTTCTCCTTTCATCCTTCTCATAAATTATCATTTTGCACCTCAGATTGCAATCATAGATGTGATTGAGTCTAAAATTAATTAGAGTTGTATATACAACTGTGATAAAATGGACACTTGACTGAAATGAAAAATTGTGATAATATTATCACAATGAGGCAAAATAACAATATTGCAAAAATGACATACTATATTGCAAAAATGCA
>TARA_R110000851_G_scaffold125087_1_pt1 | contig 10554 bp, 12 predicted proteins | sample TARA_R110000851 | Tara Oceans TARA_R110000851 (sample SAMEA4397627) | marine metagenome | biome: Polar Biome; feature: [DCM] deep chlorophyll maximum layer (ENVO:01000326); material: water (ENVO:00002006), including particulate matter (ENVO:01000060) such as... | depth 17 m | reverse complement strand
GAAGCAGACGATATAAAAGACATATTGTATGCAATGACTGGTAGAGAGGAACTACCCTCATTTACCCATGATATAGTGCATAAAATCACCTACATGATGAAGCAAAAGAAGTTTTATGATTTAGACGAAAAAGAAATGTTTGATCAAGAAGCTATCGATATGAAGTATGCAAAACATTTTCCAAAGTATACGCCAATAAAATTTTGGAAAATGCACCCTGATAGTATGATCTGTAACGACTTCATTTATAAACCTAGTGAGCCTAAGAGATATGTTCATTCAGGTAAGAGTGCTTATGTTAATACTTACGAAAAAAATAACATTGCACCTGATGATACTGCGGAAGATCAAATTTTTTATGATTTAGTTAAGCATGTAATTCCGCATGATGATCATAGGAAACATTTTTTAGATTATATTGCATTCGTAATACAAAACCCGGGGAAGAAGATTAGACATGCTATCGTGTTGCAATCTGATGAAGAGCAACTTGGTAAAGGTAGTCTATTCGATATCGTAAGAGACATACTTGGTAAAAGTAACACTCGAAAGATTGAACTGGGAGAAGCATTAGATAAAGCGAAAGGCTATCTAGTAAATTCTCAATTTGTTTTAATCGATGAAGCTAAATCTAAAGGTAATTGGCAAGAGAATTCAATGCTAGTAAATACATTGAAGACTATTATTACAGAAGGTTCGGCTTCTACTAGAGCAATGTATAAAGATTATGCAGAAGCAGATACTTGCACATGTTATTGGATTAATACAAATCATAAAGACGCTTTTGCAATACCGAAAAAATCAGCGAGGTATTGGGTGTATTTTTCTCCTGCACAAAGAAATCAGCAACTGCTTGATGAGTACCATAAGCAGAGATTGTATGGGAACTTGGTTGAAGGAGTCTATGCAAGTCTTTTAAAAAGAGATGTGTCTAAGTTTAATTATGCGGGTACTGCACCATGGACAGAATACGCACAACAAATGTCTATGCAAGCAGATAGACCATTGAATGATTATGTTAGAGAAATGTTTGAGCAAGGTGTACACCCAATGGATAAAGATATTATTTCTAGTGTAGAGTATTTTGATTACCTAAGACTTGTTGCAAAAGTTAGAGTTACGCGTGAAAGAGAAGTTGCTAATGCATTAATTAATATAGGTGGGATAGTTAGAAGGAATATTAAAATTCCTATGGTTGGTGATTACTGCACCGTCTATGTCATTCGTAATCATGAGAAGTATAAGAACGTGAGCCCAGATGATTTATCCTTAGCATATAAGTCATTTTGCACGGACTCACAGAAGTAATGGTACTTATGGAAGGAACTTTGATCTACAGAAAAAAAAAAATTTATTTTGCCTAACTATATATTTTTTTAGCAGAAGTATAATTACCCTCCATTGCTTCCACGGAAAAGTATTTCAGTTGCGTAAGGGGTGGTGTAATGACGGTTTTTGACTGAGAAAGTTTTGAATTGTTACTTGTTATCACTCCGAAATCCGTGGTTCGTGAGTCTTTATGTAAGTTTATTTAGAGTACAAACTTTTTTGTTAAACGTACAAATTTTCTTGTTCCGTTCTCTTGTGTACTTTGAAAAAATGATTCATAAGCTAGTAGATGAGCACAGAAAAAAAAGAAACTCCAGTTATATCCAAAGAGAAATTACTCGAAGCATTACAAGATTTATTAAAGCAACAACGACTTGAACAAGAATCTTTAAAGCGTGACAAACGTGCCCGGGGCGGATTAACCAAAGGTTTAAAAGAAATGGGCGGACTATTGAAAGGTGTTACTGCAGGCATAACTACAGGTTTGAATTATCGTAATGCAATAGACAAACCATATTATTCTTTAGATAAAAAAGAAATTCCAACAGTTAAGGAGACAATAATTAGCATTAGAAAAAGTCTAGCTAATGGGGGTTCAGCAAGTGATGAGGATATAGGACAGACGCTTTATCTTATCGAAATTTTAGAAAATGCTACTGGTCTAAGACCTGATGAGGCTATGTTATTGGAAGGTCTCTATGAAGATTTAAAACGTATGACTGGGTCTAAGTAATGCCGACTAATTGGGAGATCATGAAGCAAAGTGCAGATACTACTGAAGAGAAAAAAGAGTTTGAAGAGATAGAAAGAAACTCTGAATTAAATAATTTAGAATCCATGAAGCGTGATCAGATAAGAGTTAGAAAAGGTGGCTATGTTCGAGCAGACGGAAGCAAAGCTTCCTACAAAGAATTTGCAGAGACTAATGTTCCATTGAGAAAACGTGCAGAGAAAATATTTAAAACTAAAGAAGCAGTTAATAAATTTATGTTAGCCAAAGATTGGACTAACACCTCCAGAGATTAATACGTAGGGAGCGTATCGAGGTGCAACTTGACCTCCCTACTCCAAGACATTAGAATTATCCGAAGCATGGAAACTATTGAGTTCATAATAGGAATAATAGTTGGCACACCTTTAATGATTCTTGGGTTTGGAATTTTTATCACTATTTGGTTTTATAGCTTTAAATGGTTGTTTGTTGGTTTGGTTCGTATTGGAGAAAAGTTTTTTAAAAAAGACAGTTGGCAATATAATACTTATGGGTGGATTGTTGTTGGTGGCGGTGGATTGTTAAGTTTTTATTTTATGATTTATTTATTCATAGTAATAGCGAAAAAGATGGGATTTTAAAATGAGATTAGTACCTAAAGCAGATAGAGTTAAAGAGACAATAAATGCAACTCTTGCAGATATACAAAACCTTTATGTTGTAGCAATACTAGACAAGATAACATTTCATTTTGAAAAGAAACTTTTTGATAAAGAAAAAGAATTTCAAAAAGAAGCTTCGGAAGTACGTCAAAAACATTTAGAGAGTATAAAATGTGATTTCTCTTGGGATTCAAACATTAACCCTAATGTAAAAACTATTGATGGTATTACAGTTGCTTTAGTAAAAGTCTTAAAATCGATTGGTCAAAGAGAAGTAACGGATCAAGATAAGCTAATACAAAAGCTTTGCTTTAAATATGATAAGAATAGAGCATTTAAAATTATTCCTGTCTTTGAAAAAAAAGTAGAAGACTTTTGGTTATATGATTAAATTTATAAATGAATATTTTTAAAAAGATTAAATTATTTTATAGAATGAGCCAAAGAATGGGTGCATTTTCTAAACTAATGAAACAAGGTTACGATATGCACGAGGCTAGGAGACTTTCCGAAGAAATATATCCTCCAACAAATGAAGATAGAAAATTTGAAAAAGAGTATATTAAAAAAGATAAAGCCAAATTAACTTCGAAAGCACATTTTATTAGTACGTATTCGTTGGCATATCCAATATTAGCTATGATTTATATAAGAACCCACACTACTGACACTGGTATAATCATTGGTTACGGATTGGCACAACTTGGTTATTTACTGATTGCGTCAGGTATAATCTGGGGTACCTTCAAAGTGTTTGATTTAGACAGTAGATTAAAAACTATTATTATGGGTATTTGTTGTTTGTTTATAGGAACTGTCTTTTCTCAATGAAAACATCTATCCTTTCTAAAATTGAAAATCTTTCATATGAGGGTCTACTTAAATGGGAACTGGCATATAAAAATAAGATTAAAGGAATAGAAAGTTATTTAAATATTGAAAAGTTTAGAAGAAAAACTGAAGAATTAAAAAAATTAGAAAAAACTATCCCTAACACACGTCATTTAATAGATGAAATATCAAAGCACCAGTCAAATTTTTATGCAAAAGAAGTGTATTTTATAAAAAAAACAAATTTTTTTTCGCGAGATGAAGGGTTTTGTTACAAACAAATTTTTTGTATGAACGAAACAATAATGAACCCAATCCTAGAAAAAATTCAAAATTTTTTTAAAGAATGGAGCCAAGTCGATTCTATCGGAGACTATTTCAGTACTGTGAGGCATCAAATTAAAATAGATTTTGATGAACTTGAAATTAAAAAAACAACCATCGGATCTGCTAAATACAGTGACAATAGATATGTTTCTGAAGTCTACTCAACTAGAGTTGACAAAACAATTACAAGCAGAGTCTTTGATTATTTTTATCCATTGGAAAATGATTCTATATCTTCTTGCTTGCATAACGTACAAGATAAAGAAGATACTGGTGTTCCGCCGGATTTTGAAATCTGTGAAAAAAATCAATTAAAAGGTATAGATTACAATACATCGATACTACTTGTAGGAAATTTCTTTCAAAAGCTTCAAAAACTTACTACTAATAATTATTATTTTCCAGCCAGTTTCCCAGAAGAAGACCTGATAGATCGTAGAAGTATTATTTTAGAAAAAGCTAATTATCATTTAAGAAAAATACAATTAAAAATTAGATCTAAAAAACGTTCAATTGAACTTGGGACAAATCTTAATTTCGTTTATATTATGTCAAGCCAAGATCTACCAGAGGGTTCTTATAAAATTGGCTTTACTACTATGCTTCCCGAAGAAAGAGCTGAAGATTTAAGTGGAACTTCAGTTTTACATGACTACAAGGTTGAGTATTCCAAAAAATTTAAAAATGCTGAAAAAGTTGAAAAACAAGTCCATGAACATTTTAGCAAATTTAGAATTAAAAAAAATAAGGAAGTTTTCAGTCTAAAGCTTGAAAAAATAATAGAATATATTGAGAGTATAAAATAATAAAACTCATTCCAAAAAAAAATTTCATAATATTTTTGACGTCAGCTTATTTGCAAAAGTTAGTATTATACTGACTCTGTAAGTACCTAATTGTCTGAATCTGGAGTCGTTTAAGGGACCATGAAACTATTTTAGGGTGTTGGTGGTACCTCTATTAACCATCACACTCTCATCACAGTTGATCACAGTAGATCTTGATTAGAGATATGTTGGAGTATAGAATCAAGCTTATAAAGTATGAAAGAAAGTGTTGTTCCTAGCGAGGAATTCGAACCTTTGGTTTGAATAGTAATCACTTCCTGTAGCCTGCTTCATGAATTTTGGTGGGCCCGCAGGGATTTGAAAACTGTGACCATGCCTCTCGGAGCTATGGGTATCAACCTTTTTCGTACTTTGCAATAACCTGATCACACTGTGATCACAGTTGGAGGAAAGTAATGGCTACATTTAGAAAGTTGAAGTCAAATAAATGGCAAGTAATTATAAGGAAGAATAACTACCCGCACGTGGTTAGGTCGTTCTTAGATAAGTCAACTGCTGTGAAGTTTGCAAAAGATGTTGAGACCAAAATGGACAAAATGATCTGGGATGATTTCAGCCAAGCTCAATCAACCACGTTAAAAGATATACTACTCAAATATAGAGAAGAGATCACAATTAAAAAAAAGGGGTGGAAAGAGGAAACACCAAAGATCAATTTACTGATGAGGCATAAGATTAGTAGCTACTCTTTAATGCAATTACGTTCCTCTCATCTATATAAATTCAAAGAAGAAATGCTTATTAATAGAGCCCCAAAGACAGTTAATAACTACTTACAGCTTATATCTCATGTTTGGAAAACAGCTAAAAAAGTGTGGAGTCTTACCCTCCCCGCTCAAAATCCAGTTGATTTAGTTGTCTTCGAGAAAGTTAATAATAAAAGAGAAAACATTTTAACGAGGGAAGAATATCAATCCTTGTTGAACTGCTGCACTGAAAGCAAACTGAATACGTTAGTTGATATTGTTAAATTTGCTTACCTTACAGGTGCAAGGCTTGGAGAGATAACTAAGTTAAAGAGAGACGACATTAACTTCAATAAATTCGTTTGTACCTTTAGAGATACTAAGAACTCGGAAGACAGAACTATTCCATTAAGTAATGAGGTCATAGACATACTAAAAAAATATCCATTTGGAGAAACAGTATTTCAAATCAAGCGAGAGCAATTAAGATTCTATTTTGTTCAAGCACGTAAAAAAGCTAACTTAACTAAATTTAGGTTCCATGATCTAAGAGCGTGTTTTTGTACGAACGCTTTATTAAGCGGATTGTCTATTGCAGAAGTTTCATCTATTAGTGGTCATAAAAGTTGGAGTCAGTTAAAGCGGTATACTAGAATTAAACCCTCTGATCTCTTGCAGAAAGTTAATAATATTTCGACAATGAAAAAATAGTTACGTTATTCGTTATATTTTCCTAGCTTTTCCCACTCGTTCCATTGCCGAAGATTATCAGATAGAATTCGGGGATGAGGAAGATTTTAGGGATTGTGGTTCTTAGCTCATTTCTGTTTAGTTGCTTAGGTCCCATCAAGGGAGATGGAGTTGTGGGTAAAATTGATACAAAAATTAAAAATCCCAATAAAGCAAATATATTTCTAAATTTTTTTTCAACAGGAAACATGCAGGCTGGGTTTGCTCCCACAATTATAATTAATGACCAAAACAGTTTCCTTTTAGGTGATAAGGAAAAAATTATTATTCCTGTGAATGAAGGTCCATTAAGAATTAAAATTGATATTCCATATGAGGAAATTACTTGGAGTAGATATTACCATTGTTGGGCGTTGGGGGAAGGCGGAAAAAGAGATCCCAGACAAAAAGAATTTATTATTTTTAATAAAAAACTAGTCCAAAAAAATAACAACTATTATTTTATAATAAGACCTTTTTGGGGATATGATTGGAAAACAATTAAAAACTGTTATGAAGGACATCTTCTTTATACAATTGCTGAAACATATGCGACAGAATTTAATGATTATAAGACCTTTGAATTAGGTGCTCTTTATAGAGGTAAAAAAATTGAAACTATTCATTCTTTCAAAAAATTAGAATTAGAAAAAAAAGAATTAGATAGAATAGCTGAATCAGAAGACGAATTTACAAAAGAGGAAGTACCATTAATCAAAAAGACCATTGCGAATGCTGAAAATATTTGTTTTCAAAAAGGGTTAACTAAAGATACAAAAAAATTCAATTCCTGCGTTTTAAAAACATGGAAAAATAAAACTGGGAAGAAATACACTTTATTAATAAAAAAAATTGATAATTTAAATTTTCAAATTACAAATGAACTTACAGTTGATCAGGACGCTGGCATGATAAAGATAAACAATGAAAGACTAAATACTTTTGATAAATATAAATTGAATGAAAATACAAAAAATATTATTAAGTTTGCTCTTGTGGTTGTAGCAAGTTATTATTTAGCTGATGCAATAGGGGATGCGATCGATAGCAAAGAAATCAAGTCAACAACTAAAGGAATAAAATCACGTGTCTCTCCGAGATCTTATTCTTGTTCTCTTAACCCAAACTCAGCCCCATGCAAATCAAGACCATTAAACGTAGCAAAAGCTTATCGATGTGGTTTAAATCCAAGAGGCTTTGGATGCTAAATTAAATGAAAAAACTATTCTCCATATTGGTTCTGGGTTTGTTGTTAGCAAATTGCGACCAAGCTAAAGATACAATATTATTTTGTGATGATATTAAATACACACTTACAAGTAGTGGCAAAAAATTAATTAAAGCACCCACTATAACAAAAATGTTTGATACAGAATATCGATCTGATGCACAAATTTATGATTCAATTTTTGAAAATGATAGAATCTATATTTTTAGCTATATCGACAAAAATGGAGAACATCCAAATAACACTTTTTACATGCTTGATAGGTCTACATTGAAATTGTATTTCAAATTATACTGGCTCAATGGAAGAATTCTATTTGGAGAAAGAAGTCCAGCACCACCTACGGATATAAAGCAGTTAGTAGAGGATATATATGAGAAAAGAGTTGTAAAGCAATGCGCAATTGACAAGGCAAAAATATAAATGAAAAAACTAATCTCCATATTCGTACCAAGTGAAATCTAAGAATTTTAACGAAGTTAGACCCTACACATACTGGATACAAGACCGAGAAACGGGGATTAAGTATGTAGGTTTAAGATATGCCAATGTTAGCAAGCACAACAGAACACCATTAGAGGACTTTGGTATCCATTATTTTACGAGTGGAGAATTAAAAGAGGATTTTAAATCAAATCCAAATGGTTTTAGAACGAAGCTACTATTTACCTATGACAGTATTGATGAGGCAATCGCTCATGAGTTAGAGCTTACTAAAAAGATATTTAGAAATAATAGATATGCAAATATACGATCTTATCCTCAATTATTTGCTACGCCAAAAATAAGACGAAAAATGTCAGAAGCTCACAAGGGGAAAGTAATGTCAGAAGAGGCAAAAAAGAAAATATCAGAAGCTCAAAAGGGCAAAGTGAGATCAGAAGAACATAAGAGAAAAATGTCGAAAGCTCAAAAGGCAAGACGACCTTTTACAGAAGAACATAAGAGAAAAATGTCGGAAGTTCGAAAAGACAAAAAGCATTCAGAAGAACACAAGAGAAAAATATCAGAAGCTGCTAAAGGAAAAAAGAGAAAACCTTTTACAGAAGAACATAAGAGAAAAATGTCAGAAGCTCAAGAGGCAAGAAAGAGAGAACCTCTTTCAGAAGAACATAAAAGAAAAATATCAGAAGCTGTTAAAGGAAAAAAGAGAAAACCTTTTACAGAAGAAGTTAAGAGAAAAATGTCGGAAGCTAAAAAGGGAATAAGGCGTACAGAAGAGGAGAAAAGAAAAATATCAGAAGCTAAAAAGGGAAGAAAGCATTCAGAAGAACATAAAAGAAAAATGTCGGAAGCTTCAAAGGGGCAAGTAATGTCAAAAGAGGCAAGAAGAAAAATGTCAGAGGCTAAAAAAGGAAGAAAACATTCAGAAGAGACAAAAAGAAAAATATCGGAAGCTAAAAAGGGAAGAAAAGCTTCAGAAGAACATAAAAGAAAAATATCGAAAGCTAAACAAAATATGTCAGAAGAAACAAAAAGAAAAATGTCGAAAGCTCAAAAGGTAAGACGAGCTAGAAAACGCAATGTTTGAGATACCTGAATTTAAATACGATTATTGTATCAACTGTGAAACGGTTAAACGGGGGTAAAACTTCGCCATAATTATCTCAGAAAATCCACCCAAAAAATAAAATAAATAACTAAAAACATTAGATAAATTTTTTTGTTAATTAAGGCAGTAGCACTCTTGCGCAGTGATTCATGAAATGGTAAATTGTTCTTATCGTTGATAGCCCGATAAAAAATAAATCTCTATCATACCCTAGAAAGATTAATCAGAAAGACATTGAAGAGCGTTCTCTAATTTAGCTCCGAAGAAATTAGATTGATAAAAAAAAACACACAATGGCAACAGTATGATTAATAATAATTTTGAGAAAGGAACACATGAACATCTTCACCGAGTTTATGGGATTGACGGTAGCTACCATAATCTTATTTCCACAATTACTTCAAAACAGTTTCATCATATTAACTATGCCATTGATGATTTAACGGCTGAGTCCAAAGGATTTATCAACCTTTGGGCTCTCCACAAATCTAAATGGAGTATTAATAATGACAGACAAAAAGAAGAATGCCGATAATGGTATTGGCATAGGACATAATTACAACCGTTCAATAACTGATGAATCAATCGCTAAATTTACAAAATTTTTAGAAGAAGATGTAACTGAGAAGCTTGCTGAAATTGTAAATCTATTTGATGAAGCATTTGTTAAAAGAGCACGTCACCCTCAAGGAGGATTCAAGAAGGGAATAAAACTAGAAAATCATGAAGTCCATGAGAAAAGAATAAAAGCAAAACAATTAGCTGAAAAGTTAGAAAAGCAAGTTGATGAAATATTGGGGGTAAAGCATGACTAGCATTTTGCACAGTGCCCTCGAACATTTAATAAAACAAAACGCATATATCTTTACATCTAAGCTAGGACAAAAAGGTGTAACCGATACAAATGAAGTTAGAGAAAAAAATAAACTAACTTCACTTAATCAATTAAATGAGTATGCAAACTACAATATAAAGACAGGTCATGGCGGAGTTGTAGACATTGACTTGGATTGGGGAGTTACAGCTAATATAGCTTCCCAATTTTTATCTAACTCAAACTTTGTATATGGCAGAGAAAGCAAAGAAGGTAACGCTCATATGTTATATAAAGCTACTGACTTAGAAAAGAAACATACTCGAAAATATTTTAGATTTCGAGACTCAACCAAAGCTAATTTTAAAGATACAATCATAGAGCTTAGAGCACATAATCATTACACGATGATTGGTGGTAAGTACGATGAAGGCGAGTCCGTCCAGTATAATAAGGTTGGTAATTTAACAGAGACCACCTACCAACAACTGTTACAGCAGACAGCTACTGTTGCATGTTGTTCTGTAATAATTCATTTATCAAAAAGATGTAGACCGCATAATGAATATTATAAATTTTGGGCATCGATACTTGCGCAATATAAAATTAATGAAGCTACTGCAGAGAAAATCTTTATTACAGCAATTAAACATAGTGATTGTGAAGATTGTAAAACTAAAGATTATAAAAATAGACTACTGCAAATTAAAAAAAATTATAAGTTGGTAGCAGAGAAACAACAGATACAGGGGTTACCCAGTTTTGTAACCCAGTACAAACTTACTAAAGACGAAGCAGACGATATAAAAGACATATTGTATGCAATGACTGGTAGA
>TARA_R110000851_G_scaffold248545_1_pt1 | contig 10577 bp, 5 predicted proteins | sample TARA_R110000851 | Tara Oceans TARA_R110000851 (sample SAMEA4397627) | marine metagenome | biome: Polar Biome; feature: [DCM] deep chlorophyll maximum layer (ENVO:01000326); material: water (ENVO:00002006), including particulate matter (ENVO:01000060) such as... | depth 17 m | reverse complement strand
CAAGATCAAAATTTTGTAGGTGCTACTTCTGATTTTAGTGCCGCTGATCTAATTGACTTAGATGACATATCATCACAAGCTTTATCTGAAGAAGCAATGGCAACTCCTGCTCAAGCCGAATTAGATCAAAGAGCAACTGTAGCATATCAACTTGAACATTTGCTATCAGGCATGGAAGCTGGAGAACCAATACCTGCTTGGGCATCTCCTGCGGCTAGAAAAGTCACAGCTATAATGCAACAAAGAGGACTAGGTGCGTCTAGTATGGCTGCCGCAGCTTTGACACAAGCTGTTATGGAATCAGGTGTAGCTATTGCTTCCAGAGATGCAGGTGCATATGGAAATATACAACTTAAGAATTTGGATAATAGGCAACAAGCAGCCTTGCAAAACGCACTACAGGTTGCTACAATGGATAGGCAAAACGCTGATGCTCGAACTAAAGGAGCAATAAGTAACGCACAGGCATTGTTAAGTATTGATGTAAAAGAACTTGATGCTCAACAACAGTCCAATGCAATCAAGTACAATGCACTATCTCAGGCAGCCTTAACCGAAGCCGCAGCCGAAAATACAAGACAACAGATCAACGCAAAAAATGAAATGCAGGTAGAAGAATTTTATGATGAGCTAGGCGTGCAAATTGATTCTGCTAATATAAGTAGAGATATAGCAGTTAAACAATATAACGTAAATGCAGAAAATGCTTTTGCAGAGTTTAATGCAAACATGAAAGATCAACGTGAAAAATTCAATGCTAACATGAGAAACGTAATTGATCAATCAAATACTAAGTGGAGAAGAGAAGTTAACACAGCTAATACAGCAGCCCAAAACGAAACAAATAGGATAAATACTCAATTGCTTTATAATACAAGTACAACTGCAATGAATGACTTGTGGCAAAAATACAGGGATAATGCTACTTATAATTTTACAGCATCTGAATCTGAATTACAAAGAAAACACGAGCAAGTTATTCAAGCTTTAGAAGTTGCAGCAAATGCCGATGCTTATTCAGCTGCTAATAAAACAACGTTAGCATCAAACATTATTAAAATAATAGGAGCTTGGTAGATGGATTTTTTAGAGAGTATTGTTAGTGTTCTATCTTATGTAAAAAAGGGTGCAGAAGTTTACGCTGCTTTATCAGAAAAAGATCAAGATACAGGTTTTGCAAAGCCTACTTTAGTTGATTTAGAATCAAATTTATCTGCACCTAAAGCAAGCTTAAAACAAATGGATTCTCCTTCAAACATAACAATACCAAAAGTACAATCTGCATATGATTATCTTTTAGCTAATCAAGTTAGGGATAGACAATTTCAAGTGTTACTAGCAAGAAATTATCAAGTTCCAACTAGAAATGTAAAAAAACAAATTAAACCTAATATAGGCTTTGATCAAGGTATAGTTAAAGGCGTTAGAAAAACAACTAAACAAATGGGTGCGTAATGATAGAGAAGTTAGATACTAGAAAAGGTTCTATAGAATCAAAAGACCCTTTAGGATCATCAATTCCCGGAATGTCACTTACTAGTGAAAATAAAAAATGGGCGTGGGGAAATCCTCCACTAGAGTCCGATCCTAAATTAGTTTTAGAACAAGCAGTAGATAGATTTGAAGACCCTAGATTTAAAGAGGATGTATTTAAACTTTTATTAGCTGGTGTTTCTGTAGAGCATTTAGTTGAAACTTGGGTTATTGATGGGTTTGAAAATGGCAAGTTTAGTTTAGATACGGGTCTTATTGCAAAAGGTCAGTTGGGTGTTTATATAGCATACTTAGCAGAACAAGAAAATATTGATTACCGAATGTTTGAAAGAGATGATATTGTTGAAAGAGACAGAGTTGATGATGAATCTTTCTTTAAACTTATGAAAGAAAATAACCCTAAAATGTTTGAGGTACTACGTGAAAGTGTCAATGAAACTTTAAGAAAGGGTAATTAACATGGCAGATTTATTTAATAGAGTAGCAAACGATCCCGTAAGTTTAGGATTAGTTAATGGTCTGTTTGAAAGTATAATTGCAGGTAAGAGTGAAGAAAGGAAAAGAAAGATAGTAGCGGCTGAAAAAGCTGCCGAAAAACAAAAAAGTGGCATAGACACATTTGTTTCTACAGCAACTAAGAATCCTGAAAACGCATATAATGTTATGACTAGTCCTGCTCATCGCCCATATTTAAAATTTTTAATGAAAGAAAATCCCCATGCACTGCAGGCTATATCCTTAGCTGCTTTAGGTGACAGAGGGTTTCCTGAGTATGTAAAAACAATTTTAGAGTCTTCAAGGGGTAGTTCTACTTTTGCCATGAACGCCATAGAAAATAACGGTGCAAATTTAAAAGCTACGTATCCTAAAGCCTTTAACATATTAAAAACTTATGCAAGTATGAATAGCTTAAATGAGGGTGAAAACAGAATACTAGGTAATATAAAAAGTAAAGCTCAAGCAAATTCATATATAGAAAGAGTTTTTCCTGTAGTAGAAACGGTTGAAAAAATACAAGGTCCAGTAAGTGCAACTTTAACTGGGGATGGTAATAAAGACCTTGATGAAGCCGTTGGAGGTCAAAGATCATCATACAATATAAGAGGTGGGGGTGCTAATAAAAGTGCTTTGTTTTGGACATTAGAAGGAATAGCTAATGCAAAAGAAGAAACATCAGGTCCTAATATAGACGACATAAAAAAAGTATTAGACGCATCAGATGATAAAGATAAACTTGCAGCTTTAAATTACATGGAAGACAAGTTGCCCTTTGAAACGGTAGATAACGTAAAAGTTTATAGTAATCCAAAAGCACATTTTTTTATACAAGCTGTAAAACAATCTTATGGATCATCCAAATCAGGAGCTGATTCAGAAGTGTGGAGAACATCAATAGATCAAGCTTTTAATTTAGTATCAGGCAGTGACGCATTAAAGTCAGAAACTGAAAGAGGACTATCAGCAAGTACTTTTTTACCAAAATTTAAACTTGCTGAAATAAAAAAATTAGAAGATAAAAAAGACAAAACTGAAGATGATGTAGAATTGTTAAATAAATTTTATTTAATAAAGGATATGGCAGATAAATTTAATAAAGCTGACAAGAAAGCTGGCTCTAATGACTTTACTTTTACATCCACTTTAAATAGTAAGCCTGTAACACGTGATCTCATGCCAACAGGCTTAGATGGTAAATCAATGCTAACAGCAAACGGATCATTAGCTTTTTTAAATAAATTAAACTCTACTGAAGATTTTGAAGCGTTCTACACAGGACTTCCTGATGACAAAAAGTTAATGTTAGCTGGTGCAGTAACTAAAGCATTTCAGCTTGTTCACGAAGATAAGATAGCTAAAACATCTCAAACTATATTTCAAGGTTCAGATACTAAAGCAGTAAACGAACCTGCTTATAATTTTTTTAACACAGCTTTTTCTAATAACTTAAGTAAGATACCTTTTGTTGAAACGTTTATTACTGATACTTTAGGTCTTCCTAAAACATCTGAAAACAATGCTGTTAATCCACCTCCTTTAGATAATCAAAATAACGTACCTGAAAACAGTGTAAGACTTAATGGCACAGTGTATAAGCTAGCTCCTGAAACTATTGAGTTTGCTAAAAACAACGGATACTCTACTAACCCACGTGGTTTGTTTAGGGATATTTCTTATCCTTTGACGAGAAGTAGTGGGTACGAAAATCAAAATAAAGAAATTGTTAATGCAGATAAAAACATAACAATTGCACATAAGATTCAAAAGGCTGGTTTAGTTCACCCATCGGCTGTTCCGACTAGTAAACAAGTTGCATCTATAGCTAGAGTTCTTATAAATAATAGAATAGAAAATGCTGGTGAGATGTTTCAAGTTATAAAAATGGCTCAATCTGCTGACATAAGTCACTTGTTACCTGAGTCAAAACCTTATGAGGTTGGGTTATCAGCTAAAGAATTAAACAGAGTTATGTTCGAGTTAACAGATTTTAAATATGATTTAAAAGGGGTAACTAAACAAGCAAATGCCAATGAGCAATTTTTACAATTTCTAAGAGCTGCTAAAACTACTATAGGAGACAGAGGTACTGATACTCCTGATTTTTTAAATAATTTATACTCTGCAGGTGTAAAATTGTTTTTAATAGAGGGTTCTGTTTTTGATGCAAGTAAAAACAATTTTACAAAAATGATAGGGGGTATGATTGGTCACGATGGCGATACTGATGCACAGATAGCGTTACAAACAAAAAATATAGAGGATGAAGTAGAGAACTTTAGGCGAGTAAATTTTGGTATGAAAAATGATCAGTTAGCATCTATATATATCTCACTTGCCTATAACTATGCAAAAACATTAGACCCATCGGGAAGAATATCTGATGCTGACTTCAAAGCAGCTATGAACGCTATTAAAGGAAGTATGCTTAACACTCAAACAATGTCTCTTGGAATTTTAGATTTTTTTGAATCAAAGGCAGAAGTAGATTCTGTATTTTTAAGAAATGTAAGTAAGGGTATGCTAAGACTTGAAAATGGTAATTTTATAATAGATAAAGATACAATCAGGAATTTAAAAGCAGTTAGAGTATTTAGAGATGTAAGGCTTATCCAAAGTAACTTTGAACAGGTTAGAGACTATCAAAAAATGTTTGACAAATCTGGTGGTGGTTTTATGGGTGCAAGAAATAATGTAGGCAATGCAAAATTCAGGGATAGGTACGAGCCTAAACTTATTCTCGATGGTACATTTCCTGAAAATCCTCCTACATACATGATTCGTTTTAAAGGTGGATTAGGTGAACAAGTCGGTGGTTCTCAAGTGCCATTATATGTTAATCAAGAAGGAAGAATATTAACAGTAAGAGAAATACAACAATTGAAAAATGCTCCACGAGAAAGCTAGAGGTACGATAGATGACATCAACTGTAAATAACGTTTTAAATATAGCAGGTCTTCCGAGTGTTGAAGAAATGTCAACTGCTGTAAAAGAGAAAGCAACAGAAATGGTGGGTGGTGAATTTTTAGAACCTAAAATATATCCACCTAAGATTGATCCTTTTGATATAGGGGGATCAGGTACTACTAATATAAGCAGGGGTATTACCCAATACTCTAGAGAAGAAAAAGATTCAGTAGAAGAAATAGACCCGTCTACTGTTCACAAACAAGTGATTGAGAAATCTTTAAAAAATGAAATTGATATTAATAAATTTTATCCTGTTGATAGTGCGATTAGTCAAGACGTTATTACAAATGCACAAACTAACTATCAGTTAAAGACAAACAACGAACCTTACGACCAAAAGGCAATTGACAAATTTAATAACGCCTTTAATGCTAGATTAATACTAAATGAGGATTTAGAACAAGGTATATTAAAAGGTGGTTCTTTTGATGTAAGAGCAGACACAAACGAAGCTATAACTCCTAATCCTAAAAACTTTTTTACAGGGTTTCAAAAGAAGTATCCTAACTTAGCTTACTTTACAGGAACTACAAACTTTGACGATGAATTAAATGAGCAAGCATCTTATGAAACTAAAATAATAAAATGGGCAAGGGGTCAAGATGATGCTCCAACAAATCCAGAGGTAGTAACAGCTATTGCTAGAGCCTTTAAACCGGGAGTCGCAACTAATATTTCAAGACGACTTTGGGAAATAGCAGGGGGAACAAACGAAATTCTTAGATTCTACTTGCCAACTCTTGTTAATGGCTTAGTCGACACAACTTTTGGTGATGCCCAAACTGTTCTTCCTGAAGATTTAGAAGAAGAATTATTTAAATTTCGTACTGAGGGAATACAAAAATTCTTACCTGATGCCGACAGAGGAAGAGTAATAAATGATATAGTTCGATTAGAATTAAAAAAGAGTATGACTGAAGAAGAATTTATTGCAGCAGGATATGCAGAGACAATAGATGTAGATGGTAAACAAGTTCCTAAAGTTAATTTTGTACGCCCTTCTTTTGCAAGTAAGTTATTTGAATATTCTATCGATGAATTAAATTTCTTTGAGCAACTTGCAGTATTTATGGGAGAAAACATAATAGGTGGTAAAATATTAACTGTGCCATTTAAAGTTGCAGGAGATGCAATTCAAGGAACAAGAAGATTAATTAATAAGACTAACGGTACTGATCTACCTTACAATTTACTATCTAAAGCAGAACAAATAAGATTAGCAAAAGCTTATGCAAGCACACACAATGTTATACCAGCTTTAGCCGCCAAAGAATTAGCGTTAAAAAACAGAAATATAAATTGGTATACTAAATGGTCAGCTAGTAGGTTAGGAAAGAGAGTAGGCAGACAAGTTAGTGTGTCTGATTCCAGCGAAAAAATGATTGGCTATAACACTAAGATTAAAGAGTTACAACATAAAGTAGAGACTGCGTATCTAAATAACGAACCACAAAGAGTGTTAGATGGATTGCATCTTGAATTAAAAGACGCTTATGAAATTAGAAATTGGACAAACTTTAAAATAAAAGGTGCTAACATGATTAACTGGGGTCTTAACCCTAAGTTAGAATTAAGTGCTGGATTGATGCAAATGTTTGGTAGAAATTCTTTTGGAGGTCCTGAAGGAGAAGCAATTGGTATAGGTGCGTATCTATTGTTTGGAGGAGTAAAATCAGTTTTTAAACTAAACTACGGTATGGATAGTATACCCCTTGTTGGAGGTATGATTGATAGAAAAGTGTGGCAAGTAAAAGCAGGCATGGAAGACTTTGGATCATTATTTTTAAAAGATAAAGTATTTAGAGATGCTCTTAGGGGATATGTAGCAGACCCTAATGTAAGGGCGTTAAAAGAATTAAAAAATAAAATAGGATTAAGTTCAGGTGCTGTTACTACAATAAATAGATTTGCTAAATCTGTGGCTAACTTAGAGCCTGATCAAGCTAATTTTATTGTTAAAAATTTAACAAATACGTTTGATGATATAGACCAAATGACAAAAAATTTGCCTGATGGAGAAAAGCAAATAACTCAAGAACTGTTAATGACATCTATATCTGAAGCTGCTGGTATAAATGTTTTTCATGGGTTAGCTTTAGCGTCTGATCTAAGAGGTGGTAGACTTGGAAACTGGCAAATAACACGTATGACTAAAAAAGTACGAAATAAAATACAAGTTCAAATAGACGGTGAGAAAAGAATACAAGCATTAAGCACAACAATAACGAAATTGGATGCTCAGATACAAAGACTAGAGGACTCAAACTTTGCTGAAGTAGATGCTGAAGCTTTTGCAAATATGAAATTAACTAGAGATATGTATCAAAGTGTTATAGAAAATAGTAGAAAAGAAATGAACTTGCTTGTTGAAGAAAACGGTGCAGAAGCAAGCAACATAATAGAACAATTAATAAATCCTCAATCTGGTCTTATAAATCAATATGCAGGGAGAGGATCAGGGGATTTATTAAAAGAATTATTTTTACTAAAAAGAAAAGCAAACTTAAAAGCAAAAGAGTTTGATGAGTTTGGTAGTACTGACACAGTAGAAATATATGATATGGATGGAAATGTAAAAAGTAAAAACGGAGTTGTAGACACAGATTTTAATCAAGGAGTTGCTCAAGATTACGTAGACCCATCAACAGATTTGACAACAACTGGTCAATCTCCTAAATTTGCAGGTGGCACTATGTCTGGAACTACTCAGGCTAGATTTGAAGGTATAGATGGTGACATAGATGCACAAGAAGAAAATATAATACAAGAGTCAACAACTGTAACTAATGCAGCCACAGCGATAGTAGACACAATAGTAAAAGTGGCAGACAGATTAAAGCTAACCCAAAGCAATGAAGCCTTTGTTAAACACGCCAATGAAGATATATTAAAAATTGTAGACACTGTTAGAAAACACGATGAGGTTTTAGTGCAAGATGCCTACAGTAAAATATCTACAAAAAAAATGATACCTATGGCTAACGCTACAGTTGAAATTGTTAACTTAATTAAAAATTATGCTGCAGGTGGTTCTATGGCACAGTTGATCAATCCTAAGTTTCAACAAAAATTAGGGGGTCATTACGGATCAAGGATAGTCAACTCACTAGATAAAGGTGCTAAAAGAGGTATGATATCTTTTTTTGATCAACCTGAGATACTAGAAGTATTTGGTACATTTGCAAATAAAGAATTTGAAAGTGGTATAGATGTGTACGAACACTTTGTAAACTTTATGGTAACTGATCCTAAAGTTGTAGCAACTATAACTGAAGGAAGCAATCCTTCTCCTCTACAGGTAGCATTATATCTTATAGAAGAAACAAACATACCATTCGATGCTTCTGATTTTAATTTTTTATCTTCACCCTTAGAGTTAGAGGAGTTAAGACAAACTATAAATTCTATTTCAAGAACCAAGAACGAAGATTTAAAAAATTTAGCTTTAGGTATAAGAGGTCTTTTAGATTTAGATTTTCAAAAGTGGGGTAACGATATAACTCCAGATGATTACAACGCCATAGCAGTTGCACGGATGACACACAGACTAAACAAACAAAAGTTTGATAAGGGAACATTTGGTGACAAAGTTGAGCAGATAGTAGAAACTAATCAATTTGAATTTGTAGGTCCTGAAGGAACAAAGCTTACCTCAAAGGATGCAGCCCAACTATACTCTCCTTTTATTAAAGCAATTTTGAGTGGTACAGATGCTGGTATGCGTACAGCAGAAATAGAGTTTAATAGGATAATAAGAACTTTTGGTGATACAACAACTATGATGCCAGAGAGTATGTTAAAAATGGGAGTAGATGGTAAGTATGTTATGAAAGAAATAGATGACATAAAAGAAGATGTAATACCCGTCTTTGATATAGGAACAGAGAAAGGTCGTTTAGCTTTAACTGCTTTACAAGGAACTTTAAAGAGTTTACTTAAAGTTGCATTTATTGAAGATAAGGGATTAGGCAAGTTAGTATCCGATATAAAATCTGGAGCAGAGCCTAACATTGGAGAGCTGTCATCTCAGCTTATGCAAAACATTCCCGGTAAATTAAGACTGCCACAGGGCGTAACAAATGTAACAGAATTTATAGAAAGAATAGAAGACTTAATTACAGTCAACGTTATAAATTCAAAAGCAGATGGTATTGGTCAAAGTCTAAAAGGATATTCTGTAGATGGAAAAAATTACCAAGTATCTGATGCGACCACTCCTATGCCAGCGTTTAGTGTGAGGGATTTATTTGCTAATCTCGAACAAGTAGATAATGCAATAATGTCATCTAAAAGATTTAAGGACACTCACTCCAAGTTTTTTACAAAAATAAAAACACAAACTGAGCCACTAATAAAAGCTTCGTTTAAAGATTTAGAAAATTCATTTGGAGATTGGTACAAAAGAACTTTACTATATAGAAACAGTACTACAGGTGAATCTTTCGCAACACAAGTACTTACCAGTGGTGATTCTAAAAGTTTAGACCTTTATGTATCTGATTTAAATAACATGGTAATCAACGGTAAAATTAGCGAACTTGACAAACAAAGAGCATTGAAAGCTAGTTTTGTAGAAACTTTAAATTGGGTTGGTGGTAGACACGGAGTTACTAGAGAAGTTCCTTTTTATGATGGAACAAAAAGAAGAGTGCAAGCGTATAGTACTCCCGACCAAGCATACAATCTTCTTGAGGGAGATAATCCGTTATCTAAAAATTTCAGCATACTAGCAAAAGAAGCAGGAATAACAGAAGATCAACTCGATACATTTAGAGCTATATTTAGACATGGTATTAGGTTAGATGCTGAGAACGTTATGAAAAAAGCTAAGTCTCGTTCTGGAGCTACAACATCAGGACCAGAAGCAGGTTTTACTATAAGTAATAGTTTATCTAAAGCGTTCAACGTTGCTAGAAGAATGGTAAGTACAGAATATGTTATGGCTGATATTGCAATAAGGTATGCGGCTTTAGCAGATAACGTCACAATGAATGTAATTTTAAATGACCCAAAAGCAGCAAAGATAATTAAAAATATTATAACAGACCCCACTAAAGTATTAGAAGGTGACCCCACTTATCTAACAAATATATTTGTAAAGTTTATGGTGACTGATCTAACTAGGATCGGGTTAAACGAAGATAACACCTACAAGAAACAGCAATTTTGGGAATCTAAAGGGATTACATATCAATAACAATAACTAAGGAGAGAGACTAATGAAGATGTATAATAACGGACAACGTAAAGGTATGATGTATGGTGGTGGCGTAACCCCAAGAAAGCCTATGATGTACGGTGGCACGACCCCAAAGAAAATGAACATGGGTGGACTTGCTGGTGAAAACAGACAATCATCTGCAGGTCAGGCAGGCATGATGAACCCGATGGGTAGCATGACTGAGAAGAAGAAATTCAGCATGGGTATGATGTATGGTGGCACTGCTAAAAAGAAAAAGATGAACATGGGTGGTGAACTAACAGGTGGTCAGACTAAGTTAGACATGAACAAAGACGGTAGAATATCAGGTAAAGACTTCAAGATGATGAAGTAGGTTTATCTCTCTGTCTAGATATCTTACGACCCTTAAAGAAAACAATTGTATTGATAGTGGTG
>TARA_R110000851_G_scaffold332725_1_pt1 | contig 10608 bp, 11 predicted proteins | sample TARA_R110000851 | Tara Oceans TARA_R110000851 (sample SAMEA4397627) | marine metagenome | biome: Polar Biome; feature: [DCM] deep chlorophyll maximum layer (ENVO:01000326); material: water (ENVO:00002006), including particulate matter (ENVO:01000060) such as... | depth 17 m | reverse complement strand
AAACAGAGTAAATTTATACATAGTGTTAAGATCAACACCACTGACTTTCTCTACTGCTGCATTAACCGGCCGTTGATTCAACTCGCTAACTTGGTGTGTTACAGGATGACGGTCGAAAGTATCGCAAAATTTGGCATTACCGATAGGGTCTTCATAACAAAGACGCAGCATATCCGAGCCATTAACCGAAGTGATAGAGTCGTCAATTTCAATATTGAAGTAATCTACAGTAGCTGAGAACTCTTCTAAAAACGCTGGCTGCCAAACAATACCCATAGTGGTAGTTGTCGCAGTTTCAGGCTCTAGTTTTGGATTACCGCCTACACTGGTCAAAATGGTATTGCCATCTTGCACAAAGTTTACCGGTACGCCCGCAGCCAAACAGTTAGCGGCAATTGTACCAGTGGCATTTTCACACGGATCGATAGTCCGTAAATTCTCACCATTAGTGCCACCAAATAACTCGGTAATAACCGGTGCCCTAAAGGCTGTAGAATGAACAGTACGTAGCATCAATTCGTCGTTAACATTCCAGCTTAAGCCCATTTTATAGGTTGTTTCTGCACCCGCGGTATTATAATCCGAATACCGCGCTGCCAATTCGACAGATAATTGCTTAACGAAAGGTTTATCTGCTAATAAAGGCACCGACAACTCGCCGAATATTTCATTAACGCTGTAACTACCACTAATAGGATCTTCTAAACCGTTGCGCAGCACAGTCGAATCAGGATCACGCCAGCCTTTTTCAGTGCGGCTTTCTGCACCGACAGCAAAACCAAGACCACCAGCCGGTAGTTCAAGTAAATAGCCATTCATATTTACCGACCAAGTGCGCATTTCATTGCCACCGGTACCTTCACGACGATATTTAACGTAATCAATGACTTCTTTGCTTAGCTCATTTTTACCGAACCAGTCACCACAAGGAATACCATTACTATTATCATAAGTACAAATGCTGTCATCTAAGGTTTGCGCTGCACGATCAGGGGCAATATCGAAAGTCCAACCATCTACTCCAGTGTTACGACCATAGTTATAAGAAACGTCCCATTCCCAACCATTAGATAATAACCCCGTTAAACCCGTCACTATGCGAATGGTGTTGGTTTCTTGGAAAAAGTAAGGCGCACCTAGCTCGGTATTACTTCTGCGTAAAAACTCTAAATCCTGCCCAGTAGGGTTATACCTAAAGTCAGCACCTACTTTAATGCCTGCGAAGCCATTACGTGGTGTCACTATTTGCTCACCTTGGCGGTTGCTGTAACTACTTTCGATAAATAACTGTAAAGAGTCATTAATTTGGTAATTGGCAAAACTAGACAAATTAAGGCGCTGCATCGGGCTTACCGCATTTAAATACGGCAAATAGGCAAAGCTATGATTGGCGCTATTATAAGGTCCGTAATTGTCACCGTTGGTAGCCGTATCAGGATCTTGGTTAAACTGTACTTGGGTACCATCTGCCAGTAAGGCTCTACCGCCTTCCGTGGTGCTACTGCCAAAACATTCAAAAGTGCCTTCTTCAGTACCAAATTTAGGACAAGCTACGCGATCTGACTGACGTACGGCAGACGTATTGGCATAGCTTAAGTTAACAATGATATTACCTTTATCAAAATCAGTGCCTAAAGTAAGGCTAACATCCTGACTTTCACCATCACCTTCACCTGTTATACCAGCTTTCGCCGACAATTCTGCTCCAACAAACTCCTTTTTAGTGATGATATTAACTACACCTGCTACGGCATCAGCGCCATAAACTGCCGATGCACCATCTTTTAATACCTCTATGCGCTCAATCATTGAGGTAGGGATCATATTTAAGTCGACTGAACTGTTAGCACCCGTTCCGCCGCCAACGACACGACGACCGTTTAATAAAACCAGTGTGCGTTTAATACCCAACCCACGTAAATTAACTTGGGCGGTACCATAGCCGCCATTAGTCCAGTAGGCATTGCTGGCGTTACCGGCAACACCAGCTGAAAAAGACATTTCTTGCAGCAAGTTCTCGACGTTAGTAATACCTGATGCGCTGATATCAGCAGAAGATATAACAGACACTGGGCTGGCTGTTTCTAAATCGGTTCGTTTAATTTTGGAACCAGTGACTTGAATTCGCTCTACATTATCAGCTTCTTGTGCAACAACTTGATGCGGAAGCGACACCAAACCTACTAGCAGCATGGTGCTATAAACCGGGCTGAATTTTATTATATTTTTCGGCATATTTTCGTTCTCCTGGGGTTCACCAAACTGATTTAAAATTTAAGTGTATGTAGTTCGGCCATGTCTTGTTCAAATGTTATACAACACCATACCGGTATATACAACAGTTTTTTTAATTTATTTTGTTTACCTAAAACCTTTCCAATGCAGACTGTTAACGTAATATTTAAGCTAAATTGATTTAAATTTGACGGCTTGCTATTGCGGTATATACTGTCGATTACGATTTTTATAATCGGCTAAGCATGAACAGTTAAAATTAGCTATACACCACATAAAATAATGGTTAGCTTTTAGGTTTATGATTTTCTTTATAAAAATAACCATCAACTTCTGTTTACTAAAGCCTGTATAACAGTGAAAAAAGTAGATATTGGATGAAACTACCGAAGTATCGATTAATTTCTGATGAGATTAAAAGTAAAATAAGCGCTAGTCTATGGACAGTTGGACAACAAATCCCATCAGAAATAGAGTTAGCTAATCATTTTTCAGCCAGCCGAATGACCGCTAGAAAAGCCGTTGATGAGTTGGTAAATAGTGGATTATTAGAGCGAGTACCAAGTATTGGTACCTTCGTTAAAGAGCCCGTTGCTCAAAGCTCATTATTAGAAATTCGTAATATTGCCGATGAAATAAAATCTCGCGGCCATAGCCATAAAATGACGGTATTAAGCAGATTAACCCTGATACCTAACGAGACAGCTGGACTAACGCTATCGTTACAAAGCAAAAAAATCTATAAAATCATTATTGTGCACTGGGAAAACGAACAGCCCATACAATTAGAAGAGCGTTATGTTAACGCTGATCGAGTGCCGTTATTTTTACAACAAGATTTTAGCGTAATTACGGCAAGTCAGTATCTAAATTCAATTGCACCGGTCACTAAAGCTGATATAACCATTGAAGCTATAATGCCAACGAAAATTTTAAAACATAACTTGCTACTTGAAGATGATATCCCTTGCCTAAAAGTGACTCGTATTACCCATTCGCACGGTCATCCTATTAGCTATGCGGTGTTATACCACCCTGCTAATAGATTTAAGTTTACTAGCCAGCTTGGTATGTGAGTACGCTAGTTACATTAGCTGCTGTAACTTATTTATGCAGGGGTATGAACTTAGACCACATTTATCACGCCACGATACATCTGCATTTGGCAGTGAAACTCATATTTTCCCACGGCCAAAGCTGGCACAGGCACGCTGGTAATGTCGTTTAATTTAAGGCTGGCACTAATCTCTAGCGCTGGTATTAATACTGTTTCTGTACAAGGTGACGCATCTTTTCTATTAAACTTCAGGGTTAATGGACTGCCCGCTTGCACCTCTATTACCGACGGCGTGTAAACACAGGGTGAGATTACGAGTGGTCATTTAATCACCACTCGTAATATCACCCTGATTCGGCGGCCCCTTAACTGTTAAGATTAGACCTAGGATGCCAGCCCATACCTTTCTAATTCATATGTAACATTTTTTCTGTCGTACTGGCATCAAGATAACCAGAACTGAGCAAACAATCTCAAAGGTTGTACAAAATAACACTAAAGTTTTTTCATTAAGTTTTATTGTTATGCTCTTGTGGTGGCTTTCGCCACCACTTTATTAGTTTTCAAGTTCCACCATATCTTTCGCTGCAATGTCACCAGACACTAGCTTTACAGTTGCGAAATGATCATTCACAATTTTAGTAATTTGTACCGTTCCTACCTTTTCGATAGTGTAGGGATCTTCACCTTCACTCAATACTATTCTTTCATGGAATCTAATAACACTGTATTTTTGCCCAACCTCTGCGCCATGCTTAGCACCAATACAGATTAGAGTTCGATTATCAGAACTTTCTACTACCTGACCTCTCACCATGTATTTATGATAAAAAGTGGTATTGGAACAACCCACTAAATATAAACCGAATGTAAGCAATAAAAGAGCTTTTATATAGGGTGTTTTCATCACTGTTACCTCATTTGACTAACTAATTATCTATACACTTTTTTATGAATTCATTTGTTTTTCCGGCCAGCCCCCGAAGGTGCTTGATGACAACTCCAAGGCTTATGAACAGAGTTATCTTTGATGTTCCGATCAACAAATTTATAGTAACTTTCTTTAGTATGTGTCCACCAATCATCATGAACATCTGCGCCATACTTACGGATTACCTCCTCAATCCCATCAAGGCTTACGTTTGCGGCATCATAGGCAAGGTGTATTTCACCTTCTTTGATGTTGTAACTAACTTCATCTATACCAAAAAGCTGATCTATTTCTTTTACTAACTCGTCACAGCTTTCTTCTGTGACATTGCTAAGCTTTAGATTTCGAACAACTAAATTTTGCTCTCTAACGCCAACTCTATGATTTAAATCGCTCATAATTTTTCTCCTAATGTTTGTGTGAATGCTGTTGATTGCTATCTTTCATTTCTTCCATTTTGCGGTTCATCTGCGGCATCATGTTCCCCATCATTTCTAAATGATGTTCAGCCATCTTGATTTGTTGATGCATTGGCATTTCTTCCATGTTTTTGTGCATGGATTGCATCATCTTCATCATTGAACGGTGATGTTCAACCATCATCTGCTGTTGCTTTTCAGGATCTTTTTCAGTTTTAATGGCATGGACTTCCTTTTTCATTTCCATCATCTTTTTGTGCATTTCTCCCATGTTCTCATGTGGTATTGCCATGCCTTGATGCATATCAGCTTTGTTCGCACCTTCATGTTTATGCTCATTGTTTTGGGCAAATGAGCTAGTGGTTATCAGTAGTGAACTAATAAATAAAATTGATTTAGTTAACGTTTTCATGATTTTTACCTTCTACACTTTTATTAAAATTTGGGATCCAACTTGGTGTCGATTCCATATACCTGTGGTACTCCGAACCAAACTCAGCAATCGCTTGTGCTTCTTCGCGTTTCGCTAGCTTGACGTAAACAACGACTAAGATCGGAAACATCGCAAGTGTTGGGATTGTCGGCCACTGCAATAAAAAGCCGAACATGATTAGAATGAAAGCTACATACTGTGGGTGGCGACACCTTGCATACCATCCAGTTGTAGCCAATTGATGATGTTTTTGCGCGTGATGCAATACATTCCATGCTGAAGACAACATAAAGAAACCTGCAACAATAAACACCATACTCACTATATGAAATGGGTCCCAATGGGCATCACCTTGAAATCCAAAGAAAGTATGTAATAAATGCCCATTCTCATGCGCAAAGAAATTTACTTCTGGATAGGTCTCCGTCAGCCACCCCGACAGAAAATAGATAGTTAAAGGAAAGCCATACATTTCAGTAAATAGGGCAACAATAAAGGCAGAGAACGCGCTTAGACTTCTCCAATCAGTTGATGTTTTTGGTTTGACAAAACTAAAGGCAAAAAAGATAAAAATTGCTGAGTTCAGTATCACCATTGACCATAAGCCATAATCATATGTTTCATTCATCACTGCTCTCCTTTTTATGTGATTCCTTACGTGCCTTTTCTAACCCTTGTATGTAGCCATCGTGATAGGCTGCATTTTTATCCGTGAGTTCTTGAAAGCTCTCTTCCTTTTTTCATCAGGCGCATGTGAATGATCGTGACCATGTTTACCATGACTGCCATGCATAAATACGTGCATCAAGGGGCATAGCAATAAAATCAAGTAGGGAAGAAATTGCAGCATATGTTGACCATGCTCAAGCACTAAGAAGTAGGTCACTGCGGCAATAAGTGCCAGTGCAGCCCAGCCTGTAGGTGTTGACCAAAAATTAGGGTGTTGATTTTTCATATTGCCCTCCTAAACGACTTTTAAGACACCGCGATACATTTGCATCTGACAGTGAAACTCATGCTCTCCCGGTGATAAGTTCAATAGGGTAATTTGAGTAATTTCATTTAATTTAAGCTGTTCGCTTATATCCAATGAAGGAATAAGCATTGTTTCAGCGCAGGGGGATTGATCTTTGCGCATAAACTTCAGAGTGACAGGTTGGCTAGCAGACACCTGAATTGAGGATGGGGAATACACACCATCCCTCACTTCAATGAGTACTTCATTACCTTGAACGATTGTTTTATTGGGTTTATATAGCCAAAACCACCAAACAATCAGCGCGATTAACATTAAGCCTAATAAGTTAATAACCATCATTGTGATTCTCCTTAATGCTCTTTTGCTTTAAAAAAGCGAAGTCGATTTGCATTTGACACTACAGTCAATGACGAAAACGCCATTGCAGCACCTGCAATTACAGGGCTAAGCAGAATGCCAAAGAAGGGATATAGAACCCCCGCAGCAAAAGGAATCCCGGCTACGTTATAGACAAACGCGCCAAACAAGTTTTGTTTGATATTTCGTAAAGTAGCTTTGCTTACCGCTATGGCATCAGCAAGGCCATGAAGTGAACCACGCATTAGGGTAATGTCAGCACTTTCGATAGCTACATCAGTCCCTGTGCCTATGGCGAAGCCAACATCGGCTAACGCTAGCGCAGGAGCATCGTTGATGCCATCTCCTGTCATACCAACAATTTCGCCGCCTTCTTGTAGCTCTTTCACCTTGTTGGCTTTATCTTCTGGCAGCACTTCAGCAAGAAACTCACTAATACCCACTTTTTTAGCTACGGCGGCAGCGGTTTCCTTGTTATCACCCGTTAACATGATGACGCGTATACCATTAGCCTGAAGCCGTTTGATAGCAGAGATTGAGTCTGACTTGATAGGATCTGCAACAGCAATGATTGCTGCAAGTTCACCATCTACAGCAAAGTACATAGGTGTTTTGGCTTCTTTGGCTAAAGACTGTGCTTGTTCAACAAAGCCTGTGAGGTCTATGCCTTTTGACTTCATTAGTTTATCGTTTCCGAAAAGCAGGGCTTTGTTGTTGCAGCTTGCTTCTACACCAAAACCCGTAATGGCGTTAAAGGCTTCAATTTTTAGTAACTCAATATCCTGATCTAACGCACTTTCAACAATCGCTTGCGCTAAAGGATGCTCTGAGCCGCTTTCTAAACTTGCTGCAAGCTGTAGTACGTCTTTTTCGTCAGTAGCTTTTGCTAAAATAATATCGGTTACCTTAGGTGCCCCTTCAGTAATAGTGCCCGTTTTATCTAAAATCATGGCAGTGATTTTAGAGGCGGTTTGCAGTGCCTCACCGTTGCGAATAAGCACTCCGGCTTCTGCTGCTTTTCCTACTCCCACCATGACAGACATGGGTGTTGCCAAGCCTAAAGCACACGGGCAGGCAATAATAAGCACAGTAGTTGCTGAAACGATGGCAAAAGCAATGGCTGGCTCAGGTCCAAAGTTAAGCCATGCTAGCGCACTTAACACAGAGGTAATCATCACGACAGGTACGAAAAAAGCTGAAATAACATCGGCCAAACGGCCAATCGGCGGTTTCGAATTTTGTGCTCGTTTCACCATATTGATGATCTGTGCAAGCGCCGTGTCTTTACCAACGCGTGTGGCTCTAAATAAAATCATGCCTGATTTGTTCAAAGTACCTGCGACAACCTCATCTTCTTCAGCTTTTTCAGCAGGCATAGGTTCGCCTGTCAGCATGGACTCATCAATAGAGGTGTGTCCTTCCAATACCACGCCATCGACGGGAATTTTTTCACCCGGTTTTACCTTCACAATATCGTTAAATAAAACCTGCTCAATACCTATCTGAACTTCTTTGTTGTCACGAACCACGGTTGCTGTTTTGGCTTGCAAGCCGATAAGACGTTTAATGGCCTCAGAGGTTTTACCTCTGGCTTTGATTTCTAATGCTAAACCTAAATCAATTAAGCCAATGATCATGGCGGTAGCTTCAAAATAAACATGCCGTGCCATCAATGGAACAGCGTCAGGTGCAAACACGACAACCATCGAATACAACCAAGCCGTGCCTGTTCCTAAAGCAATTAGGGTGTCCATATTGGCTGAATGATTTTTGAAGCTCTTCCATGCTCCTACATAGAAATGCTTGCCTGAAAAATACATAACACCAAAAGTTAAAATGCCTACAACCAACCAAGAAATTCGTTCAAGGTTTGTTTCAACCGTCATTTCTCCAACTACAATGCTGTAGATCATCAAAGGAACGCCGAGTGAAAGGGCAATAAACGTATCGCGCATTAGCTTCTTATAATATGCCCAATCAGCCGCCTCTTTCTCATCAAGCGCATCTGTTGCTGAGCTATCATCAATTGGCTTCGCGTTATACCCCACTGACTCAACAGCTTTGATCAATTCTTTTGTTTTAGCTGTCCCATAAACTGTTACTGTCCTATCAGCAAAATTCATTTCCGCACTGACGACTCCAAGAGTTGCCTTCAACGCCCCTTCAATTTTGCCTACACAGCTAGCACACCCAGCACCTTCAATGATAAGCTGTTGGTTATGTGATACTTTCTCCAACGTATTCTCCTTACTTTTACACGAAGAGGATTGAGCTTTTGCCTGACAGCAACAGCCTGATTCAGTTTTTATATTTGTGTTAGTAGCCACCCTTTTTCCTCCTATGCTTTTTTAATTTGCTCAAAGTTTTCGATGAGATGACAAACCATGTTTGCAGTCGGTGCTTTGTCTTCCATTTCTTCCCATCGAGAAAGCGCAGAAGACATTTTTCCTCGAAGTGCCAACATTGCTTGAAACTGCTTTTCTGTTTCTTCAAGCCGCTCTTTGATCAGGCTTCTGACTAATGGGCACGCACTTTTACCATCTTCAGATTCATTAATAATTTCCTTGATATCTGCAACAGAAAAACCAAGGTTTCTGGCACTTAAAATGAATTTAAGTCTCGATACTTCTTTATTCGAGTATGACTTGTAGCCGTTCACTGACTTAGCAGGTTTTAACAATCCCAATCGCGAGTAATAGCGCACCGTATCAGCAGTCGTTCCAAGGCTTTTTGCCAGCTCTGCAACTTTCATGTTCACTCCTTAGTTCTTAACCTAAGTTTGTAATCTCACCTACAGCTTAGGCCTGTGTCTAAGACACAGGTCAAGTGATTATTCGTGATTAATAATGCAAAAGCTAAAAACTAATTTTTGGTAAAAAGAGGAATCTCGGCCAAAATCGACAGTATTAATTACTGTAAATGGCAATAACTTGAGCATTTTCATAATGCCTTTCCAAATATCGTACTAATCGTTCAAAACAATTGATTATTTAAATCAATGAATAAGTCATTCTATTTTTGATGGGAGTGGCGAAAAAAAGACGCACTGATCCTGTGATTAGCCAATAATTGGTGGACGATAAAGTAAGAGATGGATACCAGGTTTTGGTAGAGGTGTACGCTGTAGAAGTAGCTCAGAGTAAATATTGCAAATACCTTCCTCTTGCGCTTGCACAAGATAGGCATTTAAATGAAAGCTTGTACAAAAACCGCCTTCACAACAAACACAATCACCAGCTTTACATTTTTCACAGTCTTCATCACCATGACGGTTTTTAGAATCTTGCGAATTTTCAGTGTGATAGTGACTATTGTCAATCATTGATTGATGATGCATATTTTTGCTTGGTTGTATAATATGCGTGTCGGATGAGCCATTATGATGCTCTTCACAATTCATTGGTTTAGCAATAGCAAAGCCATGCTGCGTAAGCAACACAGTTATTATTACTATTTTAAACCACCTGAAAAGTCCAAACATTATCATTCCTTCTTTAGCACCTACAATATTAGCCACTTTATAAAAATAATTTTATGATCTTGATCAACCTTTGAACTAAAACCTAAACTTTTTACTTTTTACTTTTTTAAACAGCTTAAACTTCACAAGTATAAAAGGGGTGTCTAATTTATACTCATGAGATTGAAGCCAAGCATGAGCACCATTAAAAGAAATAAAAACCCTACGCTCATAACTAGGTATTGAGTAATGGGTCATTTTTCCAATTGTTCAGCTTTAAGCGCAGTACTTTGCAACAATCGGTTCTATCCCGGGCACATCCAATTCCCGTTCATCAAAAGTGATAAAATGGCCTATTGTACGTCTTTCAATGGCGATGTTTTTTGCCTTTACTCTTTAACCTTAACCATTCGCCAACTTTACTTCTTAGCTGATATTCCACCTTGATAGGTATACACCAGACTGGCACCGACTGAAAACAAGAAGTAGCTTACTATTACTGCTCTTAGCTCTTTCCAGAAAAAGCCGTTAGGTATGTCTGTTCTAATATAACCAAAATAGTTTAAATCCCAGACAAAATGAAAAGCTACCATCAATATAATTGCGGTAGCTCTCATTAAATCAATGTAGTTATTTCTTCGTATTAAAACCAAAATCTTAAACCGGCAACAAACTCAGTATCGTTGCTGCTCTGCTCGTTTAGCTTGGCGTAATCTGCTGTGCTACCAAATTTATTA
>TARA_R110000851_G_scaffold4588_3_pt1 | contig 10612 bp, 10 predicted proteins | sample TARA_R110000851 | Tara Oceans TARA_R110000851 (sample SAMEA4397627) | marine metagenome | biome: Polar Biome; feature: [DCM] deep chlorophyll maximum layer (ENVO:01000326); material: water (ENVO:00002006), including particulate matter (ENVO:01000060) such as... | depth 17 m | reverse complement strand
TCAGCTAATGCACATTGCATATCGTGTTCATCTAGTTCGACCTCAGCCGATTCTATTGATGCTACCATTGCGTCTAGTTCTTTTTGTGTTAGTGTCATCTTAATCTCTCTTTCGTTATTGTTATTGTTGTTTGTCATACTAGTATTATACATTAAGTTACTTGTGTTGTCAAGGGTAATCTGGTTATTATTTAAAGTTTTATTCATTCTTTTTATTCCGTTGCTTAACTTCTTAAGTTCTTATTATATAATATATATCGTCATTTGTCAAGGGTAAACTTAACTAAAAACCAAAAAAAGATAAAAATATCACATCTTTATTAGAACACACGTTCCCCACCCTTAGGGGGGGTTTTCTGTTCATTTTGGCACCCCCACCGCGTGCGTGAAAATCGGCGGGTGGTGCAAACGCAATCGACACAAAAAATACACCAATGTCTTACCCAAACCGCACCGGCTGGCCCCTAGTTTATACTATTTATGACACTAATTGTGTATAGTTTAGGTATAGCACCTATAATCATGCAGGAGGATACAAAATGCATTCAAAAAAAGAAATAAAGCAGCGAAAAAAGCACATGGCTTCGTTCATGACCGCAAAAAGCACAGCGAAACTAAAGGAAGAGATAGATCAGGTCTTGGCAGAGGATATTCCAGACCCTAATATGCCCCCTGCGTTTGACTTTGATGCCCCAGACATTCCTGTGGACCAGAGAGCAATCGACGAAGATATTGTGGACGCGATGGACGCTGAAGTAAAGGCACGCAAAGAAGATGAAAATTCCCAAAGGTATTAACCAAGACAAAGCTATTGAAGTTATAATGAGGATAGCGAAGCGTCTCGCCCCTAAATATGTCTTTGCCTCATACGCTATTGAAGACATAGAACAGGAGGCATTTCTAATTGGTATTGCCGGACTTGAGAAGTACGATCAAAACCGCCCCTTAGAGAATTTTATGTACACTCACATAAGCAATCGCTTAAAAACCTTCAAGAGGGACAACTATTATCGCCTAGACTATGGTACGGCCGCACAAAAAATACAGGACAGGAAAAAAAGCTTACTTGAACCCGTAGACATTGATGTTATATATGGTGTATACAGTCGTGACCAATCTACCACTAATGCCCAGATAAATGAAACCCTAGAACTTATTGACAGAAAGCTCCCAGCTCATCTCCGTCGAGATTATCTCAAACTACAATCAAACGCTTCTTTGCCCAAAGGCCGAAAGGCCATTGTTATTGAAGCTGTAGAACGTATCATAAATGGAGAAGATTATGAAGAAGGGTAGATTTTCTAAAGAGGATGTAGAATTTATCGAGGCGAATGCCGAGGTTCTTTCTCCAGAGTCCATTGCCGAAGCTCTTGACCGTGACCCCAAAAGTGTCCGTGAGTGGATAGGTGAAAAAATTGGTTTCTCAGCGAAGCAAAAAAAAGAAGCCTTTGCAGTCAATGAATTTAAAGAGAAGCCATACTACCGGGAATTGATTCAACAATTCTCTGCTGGTGAATTGGAGATGTTTGAATTCCACTTCAAGAAGATGTGGAGCCAATTCAAAGATGATGTTTTTCATACAGAAGAAATGCAAATCATCGACACGATCAAGTTGGAAATTCTCATGAATAGAATTCTAAAGAGCCAACAAGAAACAACAATGCAGATCCAAAACTATGAAAGATTGGTGCAGGAAGAAAAAGCAGTGGATAAGGATCAGCGGGACACCGACTACATTATGAATCTGGAGCGTCAGATGGCCATTCTGCGAGCCTCACAGGAAACCCTATCCAAAGACTACAAAGATCTTCAAGGTCGCAAGGCGACGATGCTGAAGGATCTGAAGGGTACTAGAGAACAAAGAATCAAGTCAATCGAGGACAGCAAGCAAACTTTCGCTGCACTTGTAAAACAAATAGCAACGGACGAAACGTTCCGCACCAAAATAGGGATAGACATGGAAAAAATGAGAATCTCTATGGAAAAAGAGAAAGAACGGTTGGCGGAATACCACACGTTTCAGGATGGAAAAATTGATCAGCCATTTTTAACACCCGAGACAGTAAAAGATAAGTAAATAGACATTTTATTTAGGACAAAGACCAAATGAAGGTAGTTATTTTCGGAATCACGGGACAAGACGGAAGTTATTTAGCAGAACTCCTCGTGAAAAAGGGATATGAGGTCATTGGGGTTACCCGTCGTGTTAGTGTTAACACCTTGTCTCGTATTGAGCATATCCTGCCCCAACTTACAATTGTAGAGGGTGATATCACTGATGGTTTTAACATCAGCAAAATTATTGAATCGCATGAGCCGGACGAGGTCTACAATCTCGCAGCACAGTCTCATGTTGGCACCAGTTTTAAGCAACCAAGCTTAACGTGGGATATTACTGGGGCTGGGGTGTTGAACATTCTAGAGGCGATCAGGTATAGCTCACGAAAAGACCAAATTAGATTTTATCAGGCCAGCTCTAGCGAAATGTTTGGTAAAAACTACACAACAAGCGAAAACGCTAGCTTAATGATGAGTGACGACAAAGTCGTTGTAGACGATCCAACTGGAAAGGGTTTTTACGAATATAAAAAGTACCAAGACGAAAACACGCCATTTATACCCCAAAGTCCGTATGGAATCGCAAAGCTAGCGGCTCACCATCTTGTGAGAAATTATCGTGAGAGCTATGGCATTCACGGTAGTTGTGGTATTTTATTTAATCACGAGTCAGAACGACGGGGAGAACAGTTTGTAACGAGGAAAATTACAAAATGGATTGGGGAGTTTGTGTTGTGGAGCAATCAATCCTCTATGGATATTGATACAACAAGCGATCCTGATTTCATTTTAGATAACGGTCGCAAATTTCCAAAGCTTCGGCTAGGTAACTTAGACGCTCGTCGTGACTGGGGACATGCAGCAGACTACGTGGAGGCCATGTGGCTAATGCTTCAGCAGGATGAGCCAGACGACTATGTGGTTGCAACAGGAGAGACACGTTCTGTTAGGGAGTTTTTAGATGCCTCCTTTAGTTTCGTCGAGGTAGACGACTGGTCAAACTTGGTAGTCATCGATCCAGAATTTTACAGAGCAGCGGAAGTCGAGTATCTTTTAGGGATTCCCACTAAAGCAAAAAGAAAACTTGGTTGGAGTCCTAGGATAGACTTTAAATCGCTTGCAGAAAGAATGGTAGCCTACGATGTCAAAGAAGCGGGATTACAGCGACCCAGTATACAAACAGTTTAGACGAGAAGTCTTAAAAAGAGACAAGTTTACATGCCAGATGTGTAATAAAAGAGGGAAGCGTGTTAGGCTAAATGTTCATCACATAATGAAGTGGAGTTCAGCTAGTACATTACGTTACGACGTAGATAACGGTATTACACTTTGTAGGGGGTGTCACAAAGACGTTACAGGCAAAGAATCACACTATATGTCATATTTTTCAGAAAAAGTAAGGAGAAACAAAAAATGAATTTTTTTAATTCAGAAGAAAAACCGGAAGAGAAACCGGAAGAGATGCCAACAGTAGAGGTGCCAGCAGCAGCAGAGGTGCCAGCAGACACAAGCCTCAGAGACGCGTTGCTGAAAGCGGCAGAGGATGTGACTCCCGGTAATCCCGTGGACGTTTGCGTTCCTAGCGACGCCCGTGAGGACGATTGGGTTCCTGTTTTTAACGACTGTTATAACAGAATGGGTGATTTTGCTCACTTAGAAGTTTATATTAAGGCGTCCATGTGTGAAAACAACGGTACTGTGTTGACTATCACAGACATTTCTGAGACGATGCCAAAACCGCAAGCGTTGCCAGTGCCCGTAGCACCAACAGAATGGCCAAGCGGACCCGCTGAACCGATCTCAGAAGAAGACAGTGAATAATTATACCGTCATAAAAGACACGAGAGAGCAAGACGGATGGTTTTTTTCTCCATACGACAAGTGTGAGGGTATGTCGCTAGGAACCCTTCATACTGGCGACTACACAATAAAAGGGTTTGATGACGTTGTGTGTGTGGAGAGAAAAGCTTCCGTTTCTGAGATAGCTATGAACTTGGGAAGAAAAAAGAAACCATTCCAAAACGAAATGGAAAGGATGAAGGACTTCCAGTTCTCTTTTATTATATGCGAGTTTGACATGGAGGATATTTTAAAATATCCAGAGGGATCTAGAGTACCCCCAAAGGCTAGATCTAAGGTTCGCGTCACAGGAAAGTATCTACTAAAGTGTTTAATGGAATTTCAAATTTGGTATGATACGAAGATTATATTTTGTGGCAATAAAGACAACGCGTTTTTAGTTTGTAACAGCATATTTAAACGTCTCAACGAATTATTTCACACGAAGGACAAAGATGAAGTCCCACAAGAAAACGGCAACAGATCTTCCTTCTGAGGTTTACGTCTTAGGACATAGATATACGATAAAAGCGATGTCGACTCTTCTTTTTAAGGAGAGAGAGGCATATGGAGACTGTTGTAACGAGCAAAAGAAGATTAGAGTGTATTGTGGGGTTGCTGAATCTGTGTTAAGAGACACCATCGTTCACGAGATTCTGCACGCCATGTGGTCTCTTTGCTATCTAGAGGGATGTAATGAAGAAAATACGGTTTCCCGTTTAGCAACGGCTTGGATAGGATTTTTAGACGACCCTAGAAACGAAGAGGTAAAGAAAATAATTATGGAAGGCTCCGATGGTAAACCAGAATCAGAGGCTTGAAGACGCTTGGTTAGATATAGAGGTAGACGAGTCTTCATTATTCAATCCTATGGATTTTGTGATGCAGGACGACGACAACGAAGATCTATTGAAACGGCTCGCTTGGTTGCTAATGAGACCCGAATATTTTTCATTTGCCGCTAAGTACATACTAAATATCCAGCTATCTCAGTTTCAGTCGTTGTTGCTTTATGAATTATGGAACCGAAAGTTCCCCATGATTATTGGTAGTCGTGGTATGGGTAAATCTTTTATGCTTTCGGTTTACCCTCTTCTCCGTGCGTTGTTTATGCCAAAAAGACAAATCATTGTTGTTGGTGCCGCGTTCAGGCAATCAAAAGTTCTTTTTGAATATATGGATACGATTTGGAAAAACGCCCCTGTTCTCAGGGATCTGTGTGCGACCGGAAGCGGACCAAGGAGAGACGTGGATAGATGTGTGATGCATATTGGCGAAAGCCGTATTACATGTCTACCGCTTGGTGACGGAAGCAAAATTAGAGGCCAAAGAGCCAACGATATTATTGCTGATGAATTTGCTTCTATTCCTAGAGATATCTTTGAAAACGTTGTAGCCGGTTTCGCTGCTGTCGCAGCTTCTCCAATTGAAAAGGTAAAACAGAAAGCCAAAGAAAAACTTGCCAAAGAGCTTGGTGTATCAGCCGGTAAACCGGACCCAACATCTGGAATGGATAAGTCAAACCAAATAATCCTTTCTGGCACAGCCTACTATGACTTTAATCATTTTGCCGAGTATTGGAAAAGATACCATGCTATTGTTTCCAGCGGAGGCAACACCGCCAAGCTACAAGAGGTATTCGGGGGAGAGGTTCCAGAAGACTTTGACTGGACGGAATACTCTATCATACGAATGCCTGTAGACAAGCTTCCTGATGGCTTTATGGACGCGGGACAAGTGGCAAGAGCTAAAGCGACAGTACATACGGGGATTTACAACATGGAATACGGTGCGGTGTTTACGACCGATAGTCAGGGCTTCTTTAAGCGTAGTCTATTAGAATCTTGCACCACTTCCCCCTCTAGTCCTGTTATCCTTCCTTCTGGAGATATTTGCTTTGAGGCTTCCATCCAAGGAGGGTCCGACAAGAGGTATGTGTTTGGAGTCGATCCGGCCTCTGAGGTCGATAACTTTAGCATAGTTGTGCTAGAGGTAAATGCCGATCATCGTAAGGTTGTTCATTGTTGGACCACCACGAGACAACAGCACAAAGATCAACTTAGATCAAAAATAGTTGACGAGGATGATTTTTATTCTTACTGTGCCAAGAAGATCAGACAGCTAATGAAGGTATTTCCCTGTGTTGAGATAGCTCTGGACGCTCAGGGAGGCGGTATAGCGGTGATGGAGGCTCTGCACGATAAGGATAAAATAGGAGAGGGAGAATTGCCTATTTGGCCTGTTATTGAGGACAAGGCAAAAGACACAGACGATCATGCTGGTCTTCATATTCTTAGGCTTTGTCAGTTCGCTAGGGCTGACTGGCTTGCTGAGGCCAACCACGGCTTGAGAAAAGACTTTGAGGATAAAATTGTGCTGTTTCCCTACTTTGACTCTGCTAGCTTAGGTATAGCCTTAGAAACAGACAAAGCGTCTGGAAGGCGTTACGACACTCTAGAAGATTGTGTCATGGAGATAGAAGAACTAAAAGACGAACTGTCCATGATTATCATGACACAAACGTCGACCGGAAGAGAAAGATGGGATACTCCAGAGGTAAAAACGGGAACAGGAAGAAAAAGCAGAATAAGAAAAGACCGCTATTCTTCTTTGATTATGGCGAACATGTCGGCTAGGCTAATTCTAGTGGAAAGAGAGATGCCTAATCATGCTTTTGGCGGATTTGCAGAACAGAACGCTTCCATGTTCTCTAATGACGAGCTCTTTCAGGGGCCTGCTTGGTTTACTGATAAGATACAGAACCTATATTGATTTAGAAGATAAGAACAGTTTTTACATAAATTGTGTATATCGATATGATTAACAATCCGATTGCCAGTTCTATTGAAGGGAATTAAGATAAATGTCTGAACCACTTTTTTCAACTTGGGGTAGCGAAGCAGAAAAGGGAAAAGTCTACGACTCTACCGACCTAGACGGTTACGATGGTGCTGTTTATCGTTCTGAGGCCCACTATGGGTCTAGACGACAAACTTATATAGACGTTGAGACAAATAGATCAGTACGTCCCGGTTTCAACCGTTCTGACTATGACTCCTTTCGTCCCGGTGAGGCTGTTCCCACTAAGCAAAAACGCATTATGGGAATGTGTATGAACGCTTATGATACGGTCGGTATTATCCGAAATGTTGTTGATCTAATGAGCGATTTTGCTAGTCAGGGGCTTGTTCTTGTACACCCCAACAAAACGATAGAAAAATTTTATCGCAAGTGGTTTAATCAGGTTAATGGTGTAGATAGGTCTGAAAGATTTTTAAATTATTTGTACAGAACGGGCAACGTTGTTGTAAAAAGACGAACGGCCAAGCTAGATAAAAACAAGGAAGCTGAACTTAGACGTGCTGCTGGTGCAGACATTCTTATTGAAAAGATAAAGGTCAAAAAGAGAGAAGTGCCATGGGTGTATGATTTCTTGAATCCTGTTGCTATAGACGTTGTGGATCATGGAATGTTAGCTGTTGGAAAGCCTCAGTTTTATTTGAATATTTCCAAACACACCTACCAGTCGTTGTTAAGGACTTCCACTAGTAACAAAAACGTTTTTAAAACGCTACCTAAAGACCTTCAAAAAAGAATCAACGCCGGTGATCGCAAGATTCCCTTAGATCCCGACAACACCTTCTTTTACCACTACAAAAAAGACGATTGGCTCCTTTGGGCAAACCCGATGATTTATGCTATCCTTGATGACCTAAGTATGCTAGAAAAAATGAAGCTGGCAGACCTAGCAGCTCTAGATGGAGCCATCTCTAGTGTTAGGCTTTGGACTATGGGTGACTTTGATCAGAAGATCGTTCCAACTAAAGCAGGTCTAAATAAAGTTAGAGACATTTTGGCTAGCAATGTTGGTGGCGGCACTATGGATTTAGTGTGGGGACCAGAGCTTAAGTTTACAGAAAGCCAATCTCAGGTTTACAAGTTCTTGGGAGCTGAAAAATACCAACCCGTCTTGACAAGTATTTATGCTGGACTAGGTATTCCTCCTACTCTTACTGGTGCTGCTGGCTCTAGTGGCGGATATACAAACAATTTTGTTTCCTTAAAGACTTTGGTAGAAAGACTTGAGTATGGAAGAGAAGTTCTGTCGCGTTTTTGGCGACAGGAAATAGAATACGTAAGAAAAGCAATGGGCTTCAGATTTCCCGCTGAGATCCACTTTGATTCTATTATACTATCTGACGAGGCTGCTCAAAAGAATCTTCTTATTCAGCTTGCGGACAGAGATATTATATCTCAAGAAACTTTACTCGAAAGGTTCCGAGAAATCCCGGGCATCGAGAAGGTTCGTGTTCGTAGAGAAGGACGAGACAGAAACAATGATTCCTCGACACCAAGAAAAGCTGGTCCATACCATAATCCTCAACACAAAGAGGATATGGTTAAGATCGGTGTTACAAAGGATATTGTGGACACAGAGGAATATTTTGACAAAATAGGCATTCCGCATCAAGAGATAGAAGAGCAAGATGTGCAGACGCCTCCTCCGATGGATGAACAGGAGCCCGTAGATCCAAAAGAGAAGCCAGTCAATGACAACGGTAGACCTCCTTTTTCTAAAGATACAAAAGAGAGAAAGCAAAAGCGTGTTTTGCCTAGAAGCGGAGAACCAACCAGTGCTACCCTGTGGGCAATACAAGCACAGAGCAAAATCTCGGAAGTTCTGACCCCCATCGCCTGTTCATACTTTAAGAAAAAGGACGCTAGAGCCTTGAGTAAACCAGAGATAGATCAGCTGGAGTATTTAAAGTTGTGTACACTGACGGGGACTCAACCGTTTGTTGATATTACTCCCGAGCTTGTAAAGAGCCTTGTTGAACAGGAGACTAAACCAAGCCAAGCGTTTAATTTAGCCGTAGAAGATACGGTAAAAGGCTTTTCTTCTATTAACAACAGAAAGCCTACAACGCTAGAATTGCGACACATACACGCTTCTGTCTACGCTGAAATGTCCTGTTTTGGGTAATATTGAGCCTGCTATCTATTTTTTTGTGTATTATCCGATGGAGGGTATTCAATATGAAAATATACCAACATGAAATAAACGACGGTCTTGCCAAAGCGTTGGAGAGTAACAACATTGTTGCCTGCTGTGCGGTAGCAGAATCGTATAAGCCTGACAAAGAAGCTGTTGCCAAACTAAAAGAAATTTTAGCGTCTAGCCAAGATGGTGACGAACTGGCAATTGCCGAAAATAAAGACCAGTTTGATTTATACTATATCAAATCTATTTTGGTTAGTACTGGCTGGAATAAAAATGATGACGTTTTTTCCTCAGCAGAATTGTGGGAAGCGAGAAACACACCGGAAGACAAACCCTTCAATTTCATGCATGATGAGAAGGATATTATCGGACACATCACGGCTAATGAAGTTGTTGATTTTGACGGTAATCCTCTTGATCAAGAAAACGAAGACATTCCGGATCAGTTTAATATTTTAACAGCCGCTGTTATCTATACTGAATGGTCGGATACTGACCAAAGAGAAAGAATGCAAAAGATAGTAGCGGAAATAGAAAACGGTGAATGGTTTGTTTCTATGGAGTGTCTTTTTCCTGATTTTGATTATGCATTAGCTAAACAAAACGGTGAAACAAAGATAGTAAAGAGAGACGAGGCATCAGCCTTTTTAACGAAACACCTAAGATCATATGGAGGAGATGGAATATACGAAGATTACAAGGTGGGGAGGTTGTTAAGAAACTTATCGTTCTCTGGTAAAGGCTTAGTTTCTAGACCCGCAAACCCACGTAGTGTAATTTTGGAAGGAAATGACGTTTTTGATGAAACAGAAGCACAAACTTTAACCTTATCTTCATCGAAGGAGAATGATATGTCCGAAAGTTATGAAAAGCAGATCTCGGATCTGCAAACGCAGTTAGTGGACGCAAAGGCCGCTAGCGAAGCTCTGAAAAACGAGGTTGTTGCCGAGCAACATGCCAAGTTTGATACTAAAATTCAAGAGCTAAAAGCTACTATTGTAGAGCAGTCTGAAAAGATTGCCGAGCAAGACACAGCTAACACAACCTTGACAGAAACGATTGCTGCAAAAGACGAGTCTATTGCTGCAAATGAAGAAGCCCTCGCCACAAAAAGCGAAGAGCTGAACGTTATGTACAAGAAAGAAGCCGTTATGAAGCGTCAAGCACAGCTCGAAGAGATTGGGTTTGATGCCGAGGAAGCCACGGCGACTGTGGAGGAATTCGATTCTGTTGATGACGAAACGTTCGATAAGATCGTTGCCGCCATGAAAAAGAAGGGCGAATTTCCCCCAAAGAAAAAGGACGATAAAGAGGATCCCAAAGAAGATCCTAAAGAAAATCCTTTCGCCATGAAAAAGAAGGCCGAAGTGGCTCCCGACGCAAAAGCTGACGAACTTGACGAAGAGCAAGACGAAGCCGAAGCTGGCGAGGAAACCTTGGCTGAAGCCGAGGAAACAGGAGAAGTTGCTATTGCTGAAGCAATGGGCGAAGACGATCCCGCAGAGAGTCTACGTGCAGTTGCCAGTGAGTGGCTTGGGTCAGTTTTACAACATTCCAATAAGTAACAAGAAAGAGAAAAGGAGAATTCATAATGGCTCTTAAATCAGACAGAAGCACGCTTCAGACGGACATTTCATTCTTTATGAATGAAGCGGCCACACGGGGTGGAGTTGCAACTCTTAGTGCTGGAGGCTCAGGTGCCTCCATGGACAAC